>Ga0257106_1000451_pt1 | contig 24498 bp, 16 predicted proteins | sample LP_taG_3_FD_190177 | JGI IMG/M metagenome (GOLD analysis project Ga0257106, IMG submission 190177) | Marine microbial communities from Northeast Subartic Pacific Ocean, Canada - LP_J_2011_P26_10m | ecosystem: Environmental > Aquatic > Marine > Oceanic | place: Canada: Northeast Subartic Pacific...
CGAACGCACCCAAAGATAAGATCCAGTAGGAATCATCGCCCATCGGCATCTTCTTCGTCACGCCACCAGCTTTGTAAATGGTGACGATAGCGGCGAACGGACCGACAGAGTTGGCGACGTCGTTCGCACCGTGGGAGAAGGAATCTAAGCAAGCAGTTAAAACTTGCAACGGTCTCAACGCCAATTCCGTCTTTTCGTCGAAGACTTCGGCGTTGGCGTGGATCGCGGCAACAATTTCATCTTCAGCCGCCAACTGCTCGTTGTCGTGGTTCAAAGAAACAGACAAGTGATCTGCGACGGCGTAGTACATTCTTGCCGGTATGCCAAAGATACCTTTTTGGATCACTCTCGGTTGCTTTTCCGGGAAGTCGGACGGCTTCTTGAACATGCCCGAATCAACACCGCCACCTTCGGCTCTTTCCAACTGAATTCGCTCCCATTCGGCTTCAATCTTTTTGAACAAGATCGGGTTTACGACAAGGAAGGCAATGATGCCGACGCCGCCGCCGATGCCAAACGCATAGGCCATGCATTCATTGATCGACATAGTGTCCAATTCCAAGAACTTCGCGCCTTTGTAGACGATGAAGAAGACGTTGATAACGACGGTTACCATCGCCATGATCGGGAACAAGTATCTCGCAAGGTTGTAGGAGTTCGCTTGTCTCAACACCAAAGTTCTGATAGCCAAAAACAAGACAAACGCAAAAGCGCCAGAAACAATCGGAGAGAGCAACCACGAGCACACAATCGCGGCAACACCTTTAACGTACGGAAATTCGTCAACTTCTTGTGACCAGATGACGCATTTTTGACCTCTGGTGACCAAAGTCATGCCAATCATGCCGCCGACGCACGAGTGCGTCGTCGAAACCGGCATCTCCAAGTACGACGCCAAAATCAACCAAATACTCGTCGCGGCCAACACGCACAAGCAACCGTACATCATAATTGCCGGATCATTGGTAAAGCATTTATAATCCGCGATCCCTTTACGGATCGCCTCGGTCACGTGAGAACCCATAAATAACGCGCCCGTGAATTCGCACACCGCGGCGAGCATAATCGCCATCTTAATCGTCACCGCGCCGGAGCCGACCGAGGTCGCGAACGCGTTCGCAACATCGTTCGCGCCGATGCCAAACGCCGTGCAAAAGCAGAGCAAAGCGCCGAGGACGACAACTGTTGTTTACAAAGGAGAAATATGAGGTGGTTAGTTTTTTTTTGCGTGAAAATTTTTTTCCTTTTTCTGACTGAAATTTCAAGCCGACGCCCAAAAATATTCCTTTTTGGGTCTGGAATATTCCTCTCTCGCTCGCTTATAATATTCCTCAACAGACGCGTTTCTCTCTCTCTCTCTCTCTCGATGCGATCAATTAAAGCAGATCAAAGGAGAGAGAGACGGTGGCAGTGCATCGTTGTTGGTCTTCTGAGAGGCGTTGTTTTATGCTCGCGGTGGCGTGCGGCGCGCGTTCTTCTCACGCATCGTCGACGACGAGAGAAGCACGTCCCGAGACGCATTGGAAAAGTTCTCGCGGATAAAAAAAGAAAGAAGAGAATATAAAACAAAAGAAGAAGAAGAAGAAGACGCACTCCATTCGAAATCGTGCAAGTGGTCGTTGTTCGCGGTGAAGTCGAAGGACAACAAGTGACGACCAGCCGTGGTTAACGCGTCAGTGGAGGACATTTTGTGAGTGTGTGTATGTATATATGCTGTTGAGAGAATATATGTTCACAGAGTGACGACTTTGAAAATTCGTTTGAATTTGAAAAGAAAATTCCTTGGCCGAAATTTATTGAAATAAAATTCATTTTTTGTTTTTTTTCAAAACCAACCCACTTTTTTTGCTGTTGTGTGTTCCTGTCGGGGCTGCTTTCTAAAAAGAAAAGAGGAGGCAAGCTCGTCAAAATGATGGGACGTGCGTTCTCGGTACGAGTAAAATAGTATATGTGCTCGAGATCTGTGGTAGGAGTTGGTGTTGGCTTTTTATTACACAAAATACGCCTAAACGCGAGGAGGCGTCGTTGAAACGTAAAGGTACTATTACTCGTGCTACCTAGTAGATATTACCGCGCGTAATTAGAAGTCGTGGGAGTTGTTGTCGTTGTCGTTGTATTCGTCGACGCGCGTTTGGTCGTGTACACTTTACTCGCACCGCGACGTTTGGAATGCGTCCACTTTCCAGATTTACTCCGATAAACGCTCCACCGTTGGTTCAACCAAATGCACCCGTATTTGCACGCAAACATCCGCCTTTGACGTAACTCGATGATGAAACAGAAATAGATGTTCAAAATAATCGGTATTATGGCGTACACGGAGAGTATCGAGGAGACGCAGGTTGGATTTAAAATCTCTCCGAGGATGACCATGCACGCGTGGCGTTCGGCTCGAATAGGCCATAACGCCGAGGACATGCGGAACAAGACTACTTTCAAAACGATCAACACCGGCATGATGACATTTTCGAGCTGTTTATTACCAGATGGCAAGAAACTGAGCGAAATTCTTGACACTACGTTAATCGCTTCTCGGTGTCGCACATAAAATTTCGGGTTGAAGTAGTTCATATAACACAACGCCGGGAGCGTGCAAATCGCCACAAACTTTTTGAACAACTGAGTACAAGTAGACGGGGAGAAGATGATACCAAACAACTGATTCGCGCGATAAAATCGCACGTAGGCGATGAACGTTGCCAATGAGTAGAACAAGTGCACGAACAAATCAGTTGAGATCTTCTCCGTTGAATCTTCGTAAACGTAAAGCTTTTCCATTTCCGGTTCGTCGAAAGATAAAACCGCCAAACCTGCTACGTAATCAGCCAATCGATGCCACGCGTTTTGAACTTGGGTGATTCGAGCACGTGCTGCGGTTTCGACATGAATCGCATAAGTCGACAATTTCATCCTTCTCCTACTTTTTCGTCGAGGATGCAAAAAGCAATCATTCAAAAAAGAATCTGCGCATCGCGGAGGACTTCCGTCTTCTCTCGACTGGAACTCGCTCGATCCACGAGCTTCCTTCTTCTCATTATTCTCTTCTTCTTCTTCTATCGCGCGCGCCGTGGGTCTATTCAGCGCATTCATCATTTTACGCCGAATGTGCGAAAAGTGTCGGTCGCAAACTTCTCGAACGACGTGATCGCAAGAGGAAAGCACCTTCGCGAGCTCTAAAGAAAGACGCACGCCTTCATTGTTTTCATCCGCTTCCAATAATACATCGATGTCGCCTTCGTCGGTATCCGCGACTGGGGCAGTCATGATGGTAGCAAAGTCCGTAGATTTCGATGATTTTGCGATATCTTTAACAAAATTTGTTTTCATATCGTCAATGATACCCGACGAAATGCCGCACACTTCTTCGTAAGCGTCCGTCCAGCACGACAACGCGTCTTGCGTTAAAAGGCGATGTTTCATAGCAATCGAGGTCAAATATTGGTCTACGATAGCTTTCGAAACGTTCCAAAACACATTCAGTGCACTTTGCACGCAGCGCTGCACGTATACGTTTTGCAAAGTGCCTCGTAGTTCATGCCCAGATGAGATATCTCTCGACGTCTCGCCCTTTGAATTTTTCAGCGTGAAGAAAGCGCGCACGTTTTCCTCTCCCAATAAAAACAGTTCCAAGACCAGCGGCGAGGAATGCGCGAATACGTCCGATGAAGCCACGTGTAACGCGGATTCTTTCGATCCGTTAGGTAGAGTGACCATTGTTGTAGCACTTCCGAATATATCGGAATCACCACCATGAATAATAACCATCTTGACGAGATTCGATGAGCCCGATAAAGAGGCGCTGTGGAGGTACGTCTTACACGTCGTCGCCAGAGCTGTGTGCGCTTTTCTCGAGAGCTGAAATTCTTCGAGCGCGCGTTTTTGTGCCTCGAATAAACGCTCGGCGGTATACGAGAAGCTATTCCGCAACGACCACGACGTGATATCCTTTACCATTTCCCGAAACATCGGTCGTTCAAAGCTTTCAGAGCGAAAGTCTTCGGCAAAAATCGTCTCGAAGTGCGTTCGAAGGGACCGAGCCACTCTCGGACTCAAGGAATGCACCTCCGTGATGAACGACTGAATCTCATCCGCAACTTTTTCGTCTGGCGTCAAAATTGTCGTGAACCGATCATACGCAGGCTTGCCAACCAGATCTGGATGCGTTGAATCTTCATCGCTCCAGACGAGATCGACAGAGAGAACGCCCTCCGCGTAATCTTGCGGCACCAAAAAACATAACACCGAACTATCGCTTCCGACTCGGCGCAAAGACTTCACATCCTTCAGAATTTGACCGTTAATCCGCACGTGTGCGACCACGTTCTCCGCGATATTGCTTATGCGAAACAAATTGCCTTTGTTTCCATGTTGTTGATGTCCTTTCTTATGATTATTAATTATGTTCTTCTTTTTATTCCCACTCGGATTGGTACAAATCACGAACGGAGCGTTCCATGGCGCTTCCAAACTTCTTCCGAAAGAAATCATTCTCGTGTTTTTTTCATCCGAAACTGTCCATTTTCCGTTCTTTCGAGTCGCCGTTTGGTTCCGAAACGTGACGCTGGCGTCGACGTCGTCCAAAGTTCGATCTGCGTCGACGGCTTTTTGGGCAAGTTCCCGCGCGTTTATTTCTACGCTCGACCCCCCATTCTTCGGGCGCACTATGTCTGGAAATACGGCATCCACGGTAAGTTTAGTGCATCCCGGCTCAGCGCAAACGCGAATATGTGCGGCATCTTTAAAGATCTGACGAATTCCGTTACCAACAGCGGGAGAGATATCCGCCGGCGTACGATTTGAAATTTTAATCTCTGCGCGAGAGACGTGCACGTCGGGGAAGTTGGTCATTTTGTCCGCGTACAATTTTTGTTGCTGTTGCTGTCGTTCGAAGAATTCGTCTACGTCGCCAAAATACGTATCGCTGCCAATCTCTTCCAAATGTTTTCTTGCTCCCTCTTGCACGATGTTAAAGTCGCCTCCCGTGCTTTCCCCTTCCGCATCTTTACGTAAGTTCGTTCTGCTCCGATTTTGTAACGTCCCCGTCGTAAAGTCGTAAGAGAAGAGTCCAAGAACGTTACTTTGCGGACGAATTGGTTCTCCTGCGCTATCAAAATCGTCTAAGTACGCGTCGTCGTGCTCTTCCATGCCTGGAAACGCAAAGTCGAGAACATCAAAACCGCGCATGGTGCTTTGCCCTTTTTGTTGTCCCTGTTGTTGGTGTTGTTCATGATGATTTTGCTCTTGTCGCTGATACTTGTGGTGCTTCGTGTTGTCGTTGTTTCCATACGAATTCGAATCATCGCTGGGTTCTTTCCTAATTAACGAGGTGCTTTTCGAATTGCTCGTATTTGAGTTCCTTTGCTGTTGTTCTCCTTGCTCCAGCTGGTTTTGCCGCTGCGAAAGCTTCGTCGTCGTCGGATTACATTTAGCCTGCGCGGTCAACGCATCCAACGGCACGTGCTGCTGATACCCTTCGTCATTTCCGTTGAATGACGTCATTTCGCTTCTATCTGCATTCAACCCACTTCTTTTCGCCATCGCTGCCATCATCGAAGACCCTACCCCGTTGACGCCGTTCGGCGCTCGCACTTTCGCCAACTTTGACAGCGAGAGCGCGCACGCCCTCCTCTTATCTTTAAACTCCTCGATCGAGTGAAACCTCGTGCACTTTTGGCAAAACCTTTGCAACATTCCTTCGTGAAAGACCTCGTCCATTTTCAAATGCATCTCGCACACTTTCGATCGTTTCCCGTACACGCGCTCGCACATCATTTCGCACTTGTCCACGCGACAGCGGACGAGTTTGTCCTTGATGTTCGCGACGGAAGAGGACGACACTTTCGCGCTTCCATTTGCAGAAGAGCCGCCTCCATTTCTATTTTTATTATTATTCCTCCTCGTCTCTCTCTTTCCATCTTCATTCGACGCGACGATGGCGATATTTTTTCGTTGCTGCTGCTGCCCAATCAAAAACCTCCTCTCGTCCGCTTCTTTCTCCCTCACGCCTCTCGAGACACCCACGAAGAGCGGGTTGTTCTTTGTGGTGTTGAGGTCAAACAGCGACAACTTCTCCTCGTCGTCGCCTTCGAGAAGTTGTTTCTGTTGTTTCTCTTCCGCTCTTCCAAAGGCGGAGGAGGACGAGGATAATTTTTTCTCCTCCTCCTCCGCCTCGGGGATCCCCCATTCCTCCCCGGAGGAAAACGAATCCATCTCGTTCTTCATTCGTCCGACGCAGTTGACTTGGTCCCACTCGTACTCGTCCACCTCCCAGGAAGGAGAGGAAGAGCCTTTATTCTTCTTCGTCTTTGTCTTCGTCTTCTTCTTCGAATGAAGGTGGTTTTGAAGGAGGAGCGTTGCCATCTCGTCCTCCATTGTTACGTTGGAAATGACGTAAAAACTGGGGCTATTTCACAGAAAATATCACAGAAGGAGACCTCTTGGGACGTGTCGTCCAATTAAATTCAAGCTCTACGTAAACCCTATTATAGGAAAACGCTCCTCTTTTCTCCTCTTTCTTCCTCTGTGTCAGATTTTTATTCACCAGAGAACACACACAGATATGGCTGCTAACAACGCTTCTGCTGCTGCTTCGCGCGGTTGGTATTCTCATCACCACTTAGTTAAAAGCGCGAGGACGACGACGAGGACAACGACGACGACGTGTTCTTCTTGTTCTTCTTCTTCTTCTTCTTCTGCCACGACCACCAGTGTAAGACGAAGAGGAGAAATCATCGTCCCGAAAGCCATCCAACAAAAAGCCGGCTCGAACTATTCCGAAACGTCGATCCAGTTTTGGAAATACCAAGGCCTCGGGAACGACTTTATTCTCGTGGACAATCGAGAGTCCGATGCGCCGAAAATCTCTCCCGAGCGCGCGGCGTTGTTGTGCGATAGGAATTTCGGCATTGGGGCGGACGGGGTGATTTTTGCGATGCCGTCGCCGGATCCCTCTGAGTTTGATTACAAGATGACCATATACAACTCGGACGGCTCGGAACCGGAGATGTGCGGGAACGGCATTCGATGTTTAGCGAGATTTGTCGCCGATTTGGATAAAGATCAGAGAGGGAAGAAATACAACGTGTCTACTTTAGCCGGGTTGATTGTGCCAGAAGTGCGAGAGGATGGTCAAGTGGCGGTGGATATGGGGACGCCGATTTTGCGCGCTTCGAACGTGCCGTCGACGTTGAAAGATTGCGAAAGGTCGCACGAGATGACCGTGGACGGGGAGAAGTGGTTAGCCAACGCGGTAGGTATGGGAAATCCACACTGCGTCGTTTATAAAAAAGCGAACGGGGAGATGATTTCGGACGTGTACGGATTAGACTTGCCGAAAATAGGCCCGATTTTCGAAAAGCACGAAACGTTCCCGGCGAAAACAAACACCGAGTTTGTTCAAGTCGTGGACAGAGGACGGGTGAAAATGCGCGTCTGGGAACGCGGGGCCGGGTGCACTTTAGCCTGTGGCACCGGCGCGTGCGCTACCGTCGTCGCCGGGGTCATCGAAGGCCACGTCGACCGAAAGTGCGTCGTCGAGTTACCGGGAGGGCCTTTGGAAATCGAATGGAGAGAAATAGACGACAAAATCATCATGACTGGTCCAGCCGAGCCGACGTTTGAAGGGACCACCGCGTTAGGCGTTTAATACTACCGATACTACTCATACCCTCGCAGAAAGGTTGTAACTTTCGCGCGTTCGCTCTCTTCGCCACATCCAAGCAAACACCATATCCAAATCGTCAGAACAAGCAAGCGCTTCAAATACCCCACACAGAACACAGAACGTCACTCACTTCCACGCGTCAACAGCACTTATCGAAACGCAAACATTATAACGATGACATCGTCTGTCTGTATTTTTCCGCCATCGCAGCGTTGTGTTTTGAGTCATCATCAAAAACCGTCCACTTCTCTCTCTTCACGGATATCTTTTCCCCGTCGTCCTCATCCTCTTCGTCGGAAACAAAACGCGTACGCCTCGTCGAAGAACAGCGAGAGCAACAACGCTCGAGAAGAAGAAGAAGACAAGGAAGAAGAAAGCGTGCAACAAATAGACATCCGCGACGAGGCGTCGTTGGCGAAAATCGGTCTGAAATGGAACGAGGACTACACGGAGCTTTTGGACGTGAAAACAGGGAAACCTTTGGATGATTTTGAGGAGATGCAAAAAAAGCAACAAGAGGCGACGCGGTTCGACATCGCGGTTCGAGCCATGCGAGGAGAGTTTACGAAAGCGAAAGGGAAGACGGAAGGGGACGTGTACGGAGAAATTATGGACACGTTGACGAACTACCCGGTGGTGTACACGTTTCAAGCGTCGGCGAAGGTGAGCGAAGAACACGACGTGTTGCGACTAAGGCGACAAATCAAAGAGACGGTGGAAACGAGGTGTAAGCGAGAAGCGATAGAGGTGGAGATTAAACCGAGAGGAAAGAAGTTTCACTCTTTTTGGGTGAAGATTAGCGTTTCGGATAGCAGCGAAGTGAGCGAGTGCATAGATTTATTGAAGAATTTGCACGACGTGGTGACCTGTTGTTAACGCGACGACGACGCGTCTGGTACTGTTTAGCCTCTCATTATCTAGGTAGCTGCGCGATGAATATGCGATGCACGTGTGAACATCTAGGACTAAAAACTAACTAACTAACTGATATGCGCATATCTTCTTTATCGGTGCTACTACTCTGAATCCGAATCCTGACCTAACGTCGCCGCGTACGCGTCTAAACGGCGATTCTCTTCCTCTTCGGTTTCTTTCTTTTCTATATTTTTCAATCCAATAAACTTCTCGACTCCGTTCCACATTTCAGCTTTGAGTTGTTTCCCACCGAACCATCTATTATGCATTAGCTGTAAACACGCGTCCGCACCTTCCGGCTCTTTGAATCGAACGGTTACGACGCCGTTGGCGTTGACGTACGCGTTTTCAACTTTTCCGCACTTTACTCGGCACTCCTCGGTGACGTCTTCTTTCAGCTCGTCCGAAAACGTCTGCGCGTTTAAACCGTCTTTCCTCGCTTCTTCTAAATCATTTTCGTCGTAGATGTTTCGAAGCACGACCATGGTTTTCGTCGGGTCGTGCTCGTCGTCGAATCCGTCCCATCCGAGTTGCCTTTCCGCTTTGCGTTTCAAGAGCGCCGCGTTTTTACGAATCTCTTCTTTTGAAACGTGCGCGTATTTATCTATCGCGCTCGTCGTTCCTTTCTTTGCGTTTACGTTGCCGATGTTGCCGTTGCTCTCGTTTTTGTTCGCGTCGTTCTCTTCTCCGGCACCTCCACCTTTACTCTTGCTAAAATCCGCCTCGGTCACTTTCACCTCCTCGCCGACCAACTCGAACTTCGCGCCGTCCAAAACCGTCAAGGCCAACTCCACGCTCGGCCTCAACAAATACGTCACCAGCGCGTTCCCGCTGAACACGTTCGTCCCTTCCTCCTCGTAGAGTTTAATTTTCGGCATCAACGTCGCCGGGTCTCGCTTAATCTGCCCACACTTGCTAAAAAACTTCTCCACGCGTTCAACCGTCGCGTCGCGAGGCAAGTTTTCGCAATACACCGACGTCGTTGCATTCGTCTTAGTATTATTCGTGGTCTTCTTTTGTTTCTTGCTCTTGTTTTTCTGTTGCTGTTGCTCTCGTTTCCGTTTCACCGATTCGATGTCAATCTCCGGTTTCTTTCTCTCGCTCTTGGTGTTGGTGTTGTTGTTCTTCTTCTCGTTAAAACTTTTCCCCGAAGGAGGAGGCAAAACTTTCTCGTCTGAATCGTCGTCGGGACAGAACGTCATCTCGCGCACGTCAAATCCATTACCACCGTCGTCGTTTCCTTCTTCTTTTATCTCCCTCGGTTTATATCTTTTCTCTTCCTCGCTCCAATCGTACGTCGTCCCGTCGTCGTCCACGAACGTTTTTTCTCTCTTTTCCTCCTCCTCGAATTCGTCTTCTTCTTTAATGCATTCCTTCTCCGCTTTCGCCACCTCTTCGAAGAAATCTCCCAAAAAATCCTCCTCGTTCCCTCCTTTTGTTTCTTCTTCTTCTTCTCCCATTATTATTTCAACGAAGGGCTTTTAAAGCTCTGAAGAAAGCGCGCGTTGTTTTCTCTCGATGAGATTTTGCCTTCTTCATGTTTAGGGTGTACAACCCTACCCGCCGCCGGTCTCCTCAAAGAAATCTTCGTTCGCATTTCTTCTCACTCTGACGCACTCTGGAGCCGCTCAAAACAGAGAGAGAAAGAAAAGAAGTTCGTTCCAGAAGAAGAAGAAAAGCTTTAAAATGGGTCGCGATAAGAATACGAGAAAGAGAGGAAATGATGGGAAAAAAGAAGCGTGGATGGACGACGACATCGAACTGGCGAACAAAACGGTCCAGCAGAAATCATCGAAATCTTTCGTCCGCTTGGACAAGGAGAGTTCGGACGAGGACGAAGACGAGAGCGAGGACGAGGAGGAAGCTTTGATGGACGTGTCGTCGTCCTTATCGTCGTCTGAATCGTCAGATGATGATGAAGAAGAAGAAGAGGAAGAGTTTTTGGAAGACTCGGAAGACGACGAGGCTGGTTTGTTACGAGCGATGAAGGCGCAGAAGAAAAAATTGGAATACGCGCGACTGAGGAATCGCGCGGAACATTCCGACGATTCAGACGAGGAAAAGGATTCCGAGGACAGCGACGACGTTGGTGTGAGAGGGAAGAGGAAGCAGGATTTCTACGGCGACGAGGAGATTGATCACGAAGACGCGGAAGAGGAGGAGGATAGGAAGGACGAGGAAGCCGCCGCGAGGGCGGCGCAGAAGCAAAGAGCGGGGAAGATGCGGCTGGGAGATTTCGGATTGGAAGATGAAGAAGACGATTCTGAAGAGGAAGCGTCGTCGAGTTCTGAAGAAGAAGAAGAAGAAGAAGATTCGGAGGAGATGACTTTACAGCAGAAAGCGCAGAGAAGTAAGTTGGGCGCCAAGAAGACGCCGTTGGAGGAGGAGGAGGAAGAGGAAAAAGGAAAGCAGAAAAAGAAAAAGAGATCAAAGACGAGCGATGGAGGTAGTGGCGGCGTAGTCGTGGAAGCGTTGGACGACGACGAAAAGCGCGCTAAACGCGAAAAGTTAGAAAACGCATCCGCGAACGCCGACGAGGCGGAGGAAGTGAGAGCGTTGGCGGAGGAGTTGCAAAAAACGCTCGCCGAAGTCGAAACCAACGTCGAACCGATCGTGAAATCCGCAAAAAGAGGCGAATACTTAACCGAGGAAGGCATCTCGTATTTAGATACCAAGTACATGCTCCTCTTGAGTTATTGCGTGAATCTCACGTTTTATTTGTTGATGAAATCGGAAGGAAAATCGATTAAAGATCACCCGGTGGTGATGAGATTAGTCGAGATTCGTTCGTACATCGAAAAGCTTCGACCGATCGATAAGAAGTTGCACTATCAGGTATGTTTTCTCCTTATTTGTTTGTTTCCTCGTTCGTGTGTGTGCATGCAGCGTGCAAAAAATATATATCACGCTAATATGTTATCGCGGTGATGAAAAATGCTTCACAGCATGTCCTGAAAACGTTCCGCTTACCGCGGCACGCCCATGAAGGCTTTTTATTGAACATCTAAGGGACTGAGCGATTTTACATACGTGCTAGAATCACACGTGGCGATGCGTTGTTTTTACGTCGACTTTTATCGCATTCATCGATCGATTACAAAAACAAACTAACGAACGAATTCTATTCTTTGATAAATACCCTCACTCGAACAAAACGCAGATTGAAAAACTCCTCAAAGTCGTCAACGAAGACGGCGCCGCAGGCGGCGATAACCTTCAGTTCAAACCGAATCCGTCCGCTTTGGTCGGACGCGGTGAAGGCGCAGAAGGAGAAGACGAGGAAGGAGACGGCAAATATCGTCCGCCGAAGATGTTACCGACGACCATGGAACAAGACGAAGATGGAAAGGAGAAATCGAACAAGGAAAAAAGACGAGAGAAGGAACAAAGGCGACGCGCGCAAAGATCTTCGCTCATCAAGGTACGTACGATTTTGTTTATTCTTCTTGTGTATTTTTATTTCTCGTCATCGCGATCTTCTTTTTCTCGCACTTTTGCCCCCGGGACCTGCTATTTATCAGGTGTTCTCGGGCTTCCTAAAGATGCGTATAGCCAAACGTACTAAGTCTTGGGCAGTGGTATCGCCGTGTCCGTGGCGGTACTTCAATCAAGAAGTGGACATTTCCTTTCCTCTCTTACGCTTTCATTCGATGCGATCATCACATTTGCGAACGCATATACTCACGAGCGTCTTAATATATAATAATCATGTAACAATCAATCAATACAGGAACTCGCGCACGAACTCGGCGAAGACCCGGAAGAAATTCAAGACGGCGAAGCGAACGACCGCAACGCGTTTGTCAAGAGAGAACACGCACGCATGGAAGCTCGCGCGAGAATTGAGGAAGATTTGTTTACGCGGGTTCCGTTGACGAAACAGGAACGCAAACGACAAAATGCAACGACGAGAAACATCAGCTCTATCGCGGCGATTGGTGACTTTGGCGACGACGTTGCGGATTTAGTAGAACGTGCGCAAGAGCTGGACGAATTACCGTCCAACGATAGGAAACGAAGATTAGTAGATGTCGTCCAAGATGGCAACAGGTCCATGCCAATTGGCATCAGATCTGGGAGAAGAGACACAGGAGAGGAAGACGTGCCGTTACGCGACACGCTCGGGGTACGTTTGTTCTTTCGTGATTTTATCGCATCGTTTTTCCCAACAATTTCGGCATCATCATATCGAAGCTTCGATAAGTCTTTCCCGTGGTTTATCGTTGTCAAATTTGATGCTAAAATAATCACCGAATGAAGTATTTATACTTCACGGGGTGCAGCTTGACCGTTTCGATGTTTACCTAGTCTTCTTTTCGGTCTCGACGCGCTGGACATTCACCGTTTTCCTTCGCTGCCTTTCCACGCGCAAAAATTATTTTGCGAATGCCTCGAACTCATCGCTGACGTTTTTCATTCCTTTCCTCGCCTTCTCATCACACAGGAACGCCGACAAAAATACGAAAAAGGTGCACTTCGCCACCACGAACGACACGAACACGCAATGCGAGAGCACGAAGACGCCATGCGTGCACGACCGAACGAACCTCGAAGAGATTTGGGCGCCAACGAGGAGTACGACTTGGCGCTTTCTCACCGCGACCGCAAACGTTTGGAGAAACAGCAAAAATACACGCGCGAACAACGCATGGCAGTGGCACCCGAAGACGACGCCGAAGGACGACGCGAAATCGGTGGCAAAATTATGTCTAATAGAGGTTTAACTCCGCACAGATCGAAGGATATAAAGAACCCGAGAGTGAGATTAAAGAACAAGTTTGCCAAGGCGGTGGTGAGAAGAAAAGGCACGGTGAGAGACATGAAAGTTGGAGCGACAACCTACGGCGGCGAAGAGACTGGCGTCAAAACGTCCGTCATCAAATCGAGAAAGCTTTAACGCATATATATTTGTTTATTATATTAATTGTGCTATTACAAAATGCATTACTTATTGTCCTAAAATAATCCCCTCGCTTCTCTTTTGGAGCTTTTCGACGACTTGCGTCATGTTCCCGATCGTCTCCAAAGTTGCCTTATACATCGTCTCCGGCGGTTGCTCATCAAAAACCACCAAACACCCGCTCCCTTGATCTAATATACCCTCAAATTTCCCGTCCAAAATCATTTGACTCAACTTACTCTCCACCGCCAGCGTCGGCAACTCGATCAACTCGGCTATTCTCGCAATTTCCACTCGCGAATATGGCTCGATCAATCGAAACAAGTTTTGTTCCATCAAATCGTCCTTCAATTTACCCAAATGGTTCGCCACGATTGGATCGTTATCCAAAAACTCTCTATAATCTCTCAAAACTCTCTCCAAATCTTTCAAACTCCTCGAAATGTACGCCTCGGCTACCGCTTTCATGGCATCCAACGACTCCTCGCCGGCGAATTTCAACCCGCTTTTACTCGCCACTAAAGTCTTCACGTCGCCGGCGTTCCCGCTCATAATTTTACACATCAACATGTACTTCAACGCAACGACGGTTTCTTTCTTGTACGTCGCGTCGTCCAAATTCGTCAACTGCTCGAACGCCTCGAAAAAATACGAATATCCCGTCTTGTAATCCTTCTCTTCGGCGTGTAAAATACCGCTTTGCAAATCGATGCCGCACTGCGCGCTCGGCGGCACGTAAATCGACCCGGCATTCGTCCTACTCGCGGTCAAAGCCGCTTTCGCTTTGGCCAAATCGTTCAACGCGTAGTGAATCTTCGACTCTAGCAAGTGTATATCCACCAACAAAAGCTTATCGTCCAACTTTTTCACCTCTCTGGCTAAACTCGAAATCATCCTCAGCGAATCCGTATACCGCCGACTTTTCAAATACAACGCCGCTAGCCGCAACTCCACCCTGTGCCTCAAAAACGTCCTCTTCTCTTTCTTACTCCACGCGATTTGCTCTTTACACAGCTCCACTTGCAGATCGTCGAATCCTTCAAGCGACGCGAACACATCGATCAAATTCCTCACAATCTTCGCCGTCTTCGCTTTCGGCATTTGCTCAAACAGTGGTTTCAACTCATCCACTAAAAGTTTAATCGCGTTCGCGTCGTTGTTTTTCGCGTACACGCGCGAGACCGCGTCGATGGCTTGCTCTTTAATTTTCGTCTCCTCGTTCATCTCCGTCGTCGTCTTTTTCTTTTTCTTCTTTTCCTCCTCCTCTGCACCCGTGGAAGAAAATATCACCAAACGGTACTGCTCGATCGCTTTTTTCCCGTTTTGGTCAGACTTTTCCAGATCTCTCGCGAGTTGAAACTGAGCGCGCATGTCTTCCAAAAGCGAAGAAGACATTATTACTATTATTATTAGAAAGAAAGAAAGATCCAGAGAGAGAGAAACTACTGCTTCGAAATCTCCTCCTCGAGCGTTCAAAGTGTTTTTTTGTTCACGCTTAATAAGGCGTCGGTTTTTATAATAAAGCGACGAGATTGCTTTTTCCTTCCTCTCTTCTTCCTTCTTTTGTAATTAGGGCTGGACACCCTAAATACAAATTCATGGTTTTTCCTCCCTTTTTTTTCGCAAAAGTTTTGGAGTTTTGGTCGTTGACTACTTCTTAAACGACACAAAGCGCACGCGAGAGAGCGAGAGAGAGCGAGAGACTTTTGAGGAAGAAGAGGAGAAAGAAGTCAAATGACAGACGTGGCATCAACGTCGTCATTGGGCGCGATGTTGAATAATACGAGTAATAGTAATAGTAGTAATAGTAGTAAGAAAAAAGTGGTTCCAGTGCGACAATACTTGGACGAATCCGTCGTCCCGTGCTTGCGAGAGGCGATGAAAGAGCTCGTGAAAGTTCGACCGGAAGATCCGCACGAGTTTTTAGCCAAGTATTTGATGAAACACAATCCAAATCAGCAGCAGCATCAACAGCAGCAGCAACAGCAGACGACGACGACGACGGGGCAGAAAATGAGCAGCATTTTGGAGAACAACGCGAGCGATAAAGCGGCGGAGAAGAGCAACGATAAAGCGACCGAAGTGGAAGAAAGAAAAGGAGAAGAAGAAGTCCAAGAAGAGAAGAAAAATGAAGGAGAGGCGTAGATATTGTAACCGTTATCGGTTTTGCTTGTACAACACTATTATTAATACACGTATTTGTCTCGCTCGCTCGCGTTCGTTTGGTCAACCGCGCGAGATATGCTCGCGGCGCGTTGACTTTTCCCTCTCGCTTTTTCAGCGCTAGCTATTTTCGACGTCTAAACCCCTAACTCGTGTGTCCTGAGTCGATGTCAACTGTCTGTCTTTCAACCCTCGTTTCGTTCGCTCCGTTTGCTGGAAATGAGTTCGGTCTTTACACAAAAACGGCGCGTATTTCGGCGGGGTAATATTCGAGAGATTTTTCTTTCTCGCGTCCACGTCGCGAGAGTCTATCAGCGCGTCGTAATTTGGACAGTGGAACCACACGAGACTTAATCTGCTTTCTTCTTCTTCTTCTTCTTCTTCATCTTCTCCTTCTTTGTTACTATTCCTATTAAGAATGACTCTGTGTCTCGTGCTCTTATACTCTCCGTTCGTCCACGCCATGAGAACGTCGCCAACGTTGACCAACATCGCGTTCGGAACTTGAGGAACGTCAATCCAATGACTTTCTCCCCGCGCACCTCCTTCTTCTTCTATTAAAATCTGTAACCCATTTGGACCACGCTCGTCGTCAAAAAATAAACACGTAAAATCCGTCGGGTCAGTGTGTGCTCGCACGAGTAAAGCGTCGTCCTCGTCCTCGTCCTTCTTCTTCGGCGTTCTTTTCGCGCGACTCACGTCGTAGCGCAACGCGACTAAATTCGTCACGTGCTTCCTCGATCTCTCCACGAAATACTCCTCCTCCTCTTCTTTCATTTTCAAACTCCTCGCGAGCAATCGTAGCAATTGCTCCGAAAACCGCTCCATTTCTCGATATAAACTCGAATACGCCTCTTCGAACGCGTCTTCTTCACCTTTCTCTTGTGTGACTCCAAAAACATTTCGAGGAAACGTATTCTCGCAGTCAAAAAACAACGACCGTTTCGAGTCGTAATACGGATCCTTTGACCCTTCGTAGCTTTCCAATAATCTCCCGCAGCTAAACTTCTCGTGAAACTCTGGTTTTCTCACCGCGTTTTCCGTGCCATTGATAGGAACGTATCCTTTCTTCAACGAGAAACATCTCATCTTCGTTTCCACATCGCGTCGAAAGAACGCGTCGCATACTTTACGCGCTCGTCTCGCCTTTTCGAGAACAGAAGGAACGCCCGTGGCGTAGAAGAACCCGGAACGTGCGCACGCTTGGCTGAGTTTTTTAGAGAGGCTTTCGGAAGAGGAGGAGGAAAAATCTAGGATTGGGACGTCGCAGTCCTCTTCGTCATTCATTCGGTTGTTTTGTGTGCGGTATTTCCCAACATGTAGGAAGTAGTTATTCTCAAAAATATGTGTACAGCGTTGAAGTAAAACAAAGAGAAATGTCAAAACCTTATTAACGCCGATCGGTTTTCCCGTTCCCTCTTTTACCGGAGAACAAGTGTTTTGGCATTTTGGTGACGATAACTCTGTCGCCTTCGCCCGAGCGCGCTTTTTTACTCGATTTCCTTTGCGCCAAATCGGCCAACCGTTGCGCTTTGATGTTCGCTTCGGCGTTTTTGAGACCGGAACCGCTCGCGGGCGTTTGGGCGACTCTTTTGGCGACGGATTTGGAACGCGAGCGCGAAGAGTGGGTTCGTTTTTTCTCCACGCCTTCCATGTCTTCGTCCACGTCGCCGTCTCCTCCTTCTTGGAATCGAGAGGAGGACCGTTCGCGTTTTCGGCCTCGCGATTGACTTCGCGCTCTTTCCACCGCCTTGTCCGCGTCTAATCCCATGCTCTCTAACGAGTCTTTCATGTTTCTCGTCGTGCGTTTGCCTTCCGGGTCCGCTTTCGAGGCTGGAATCTTCGACGAGTTCCCGGCGACGGATTTCTTCCGTCGGTGTTCCGCGACTAACTTTTTCCTTCTCAGTTTGATTTCTCCCAACAATTGTTTTTCTTCCTCCGTCAACGGCGCTTCCTTCGGTTCTCTCAAATGCGCTTCGGCCTCCCATTGTTTCTCCAACTCCTCCTCTTCGCGTTCCAGCTCGGCTAACTTGGCCTCGATTTCCGGGTCGATGAAATCCGCCACGTTTTTCCCGTTGTAAATTTCCGGAACGACGTCGTACTTCCACTCGTCGTTCGCTAACAAATAGTGCTTGTTGAAATCGGCGGAGTAAACACCCGCGCCGCCGTTTTGCTCTTGTAAATCTTTTTCTGTGATGATTTTCTCACCTCTCGCTTTTCTCGCTTTCATTTCTTCCAAATTCGCCGGTATCGACGGCGGTCTAGACTTTGAATCCCTCGCTTTCGGTTGCGCCACGTGCAATCGATTTAAAATATCCCCCGCTCTTCGACCGGCTAACTTTTGTTCCACGCGCATCGCCAACAACCGATCGCAGCACAAATTTTTCACGTCTGCGACGCCATCTTCGCTCAGCGTGGACATCGTCGGTAACTGTTGGTGCTCGCCGTCGTCCTCACCGAGCTGCAACGTTGAAGGTCCCGCGACAAACTTCCTCATGTCCTCCAACAACTCTCTGTCCGACTCTTTCAATTCTTCTACTTTCGCCACGTCTGTTTTATTCAAAGCCACCACCAACGGTTTATTCGCAAACAAAGGCGCAATGGAGTGAAATAAATCCGACTGTTGCTTAATAGTAAACCCACACTGCTCGGAAATATCTACGACGTACAAAACCACGGCGCGTAAATGCGCCAAAGCGGTGATCGATTGCATCTCAATCGTGTTCCTCTCGTCCAAAGGTCGATCTAAAATCCCCGGGGTATCCAAAACCTGCCACCTCAAATACTTATAATCCGTGTGCCCAACGTATATACTTTTCGTCGTAAACGCGTACGGCTGCACCTCCACGTCCGCTCTGGTCACTTTATTCATAAACGACGACTTGCCGACGTTCGGATACCCGCACACCAAGATCGTCCGCGTGTTCGGATCGATCGACGGCAATCTCGACATGTGCTGTCTCACTTGCTCTAAATACGCTAAGCTCGCCGCGTGCTTCTTCATCATCGTGCACATCCTCCCCATCGCGGCTCTTTTCAGTTGTTTGCATCTGTACAGTGAATCCCCGTACTTTAAAAGCTTCACGTAATCTTTGCTAATTTTATCGATTATATTTCTCGCCGTGTTCAACTGCCCCAACGCTAATTTGTAGTGATCCTTATCGTACAAAACGTTCAACAAATCCGAATAAAACGGGTGCACGTCGTCCACCCTAGGGAAATCCTCCAATATTCTCGATAACTTCTCGTGCCAACTTTGCTGAGTATATTTCACTTTCCTCATGTAAAACTGGCGAATTCTCGTGATGGCGTAGCCTCGGTGGATGACCGTCGGTGTTTGTCTCTGCGTTTTGGAGAGGACGATGTCGATGAAATCCTTCGCCGTCGGGACCGTGGCGATCTTTTTGAAGTTATACTGAGACATATTTTTGTTGTCTGCGCACAATAAGTACTACCACCTCTTCTTCTTCCGACGATCAGCTCAATAATCGAGACAGAATACGTGCGTTCTGCGTGTGTTTAATAGTGCAAACACTTCGCCGCCGCCAAAGAGTTTTTTGCCGTCGGTGTCGTTTTTTTTGCTTCAAGTTTAGGGTTTATTTAGAACCCTAAACGAGACGAGAAAATTTTATTCCTTTTTTGTACCGGGGAGTGTTTAGTTTATATTCCTTTTCCTTCCGTAGTGCTTTATCTACTACGAGTACGAGCACTCTCCTCTTGAAAGAAAGATCGACGGAAGAGGTGACGATGACAGAGACGAACAACAAGAAAATTCGGGTCGGGATCAACGGATTCGGCCGCATTGGCCGCTTGGCGTTTCGCTTGGCGTTTGAGAATGACGATTCACGTTTGGAATTTGTGCACGTGAACGAAGGCGTCGGGAGCGGGGAGTCCTCGGCGTATCTCGCGAACTGGGATAGCGTGCACGGACCGTGGCGAGGATGCAACGTGGAGTTTGACGAGAAGACGGAGACGATGACAGTGGTGAAAGAAAACGATAGAAGTGGTTCGAAGACGACGACGGTCATGACGTATTCGCAAAAGATGTCCCCAGGGGAAGTGGATTGGAAATCGAAGGGAATAGAAATGGTGTTAGAGTGTTCGGGGGAGTTTTTGACGAGAGAGAAGTTGCAGGCGTATTTCGACCAAGGCGTGAAGAAAGTCGTCGTCAGTGCGCCGGTAAAAGATGCGAAGAATCCAGTGTTGAACATCGTGTACGGCGTGAACCATTCCGAGTACGATAAAAATGTGGACCACATCGTCACCGCGGCGTCGTGCACGACCAACTGTTTAGCGCCAGTGATTCAAGTTATTTTAAAAAAGATTGGGATCGTCAGAGGATCGATAACGACTATTCATAACGTCACGAATACGCAAACGATCGTGGACGCGCCAAATAGTAAAAAATCGGATTTGCGAAGAGCGAGGAGTGGATTGGTGAATTTGGCGCCGACGAGTACCGGGAGCGCTACGGCGATAGCGTTGATCTTCCCGGAATTGAAAGGGAAGTTGGACGGGTTAGCGGTTAGAGTGCCTTTAATCAACGGGTCGTTGACGGATATCGTGTTGGATTTACCGAGAGATGTGACCGTGGAGGAAGTGAACGGATATTTGAAAGAAGCGAGCGAGAACGAGTTGAAAAACATTTTGGGTTACGAGACGCAACCGTTGGTGAGCACGGATTACATCAACGATAAGAGAAGTTCGATTATTGACGCGTTATCGACGAAAGTTGTGGACAAGAGACACTTGAAGATGTACGCATGGTACGATAACGAGTACGGGTATTCCGCGAGAATGGCTGATATCGCGAATATGGTCGCAGAATCGATTCTGTAAATAAATAATACACGTCATTTTTAATCGTCGGTTGGTCCCGCGCTTAAGAAAAAACGCTTCAAAATCTCCAACACGCCGCCTTTCTTCTTCTCTGGTGGCACGTACGTTCCGGATTTCACTCGCAACTTTTTTTTTATCGTCTCTCTTTGCGCTTTCGTCAACGTCGTCCCTCTCGAGTCCAAATTTTCCTCTTTCAACTTCTTACTATCGTCCCCGTAATACCTCCCCGCGTCCACTTTCATTTTTCCATCCCTCGTGGGCAACGAATCTCCTTCCGATTCCAGAATATCAACCGTCGCTTGTCGAATCGCCTCCTTCTTAGGACCGCACGGCCGTTTACTGGTCAAAAACTCATACGCCGCATCTAAACTCTCAAATCTATCGTCCGTCCAATACAAATACGCAATCACCACCGCTGGACTCCTCCCCATCCCAGCCGTGCAGTGACAATAAATCACCTCCTCATCCGACCGATTCATCATTCGGTCGAACTCACTCGCCGCTTCCGGTAACTGCTCTCTCAGCGAATCGAAGCTAAAATCGACGATCGGTTGTCGATGCAATCGCACGCCCGCCTTCTTCGCTTCCTCCTCGCGCTCGCCAATGTTCACCTTCCAATACTCAAAGTTCCCGTCTTCTTGCGTGTTAAACAACACCGTCACGTTTTCCTTCTCTTCAAGGTATATAATCGACCCTTTCTCCCACGGTTGCGTCCCGACTAATATCGAATCCGTGATCTGGTGGTAATACAAGCCTTTCTCGTGTTGATATTCAAACGGAGAGGCTGAATACGCTTTCATGGCTTCGTTGTATTTATCTTCTATGTCGTTGTTGTTGTTGTTGTTGTCATTCTTTTGCTCTTCATCGACCCCTGCGCGTAAAGAGGAGGAGGAAATGCTCCTTCTCGACTTCTTATCGTTTCGCTTCGCGCCTCCGCTGCTTGTGCTGCCAGAACAGAGCGCTGCTTTCGAGGAGCACTTCGGGAAACATTTGGTCGGCGGCTTTGACTTTGATGACGACGACGAGTGAGATGAAGAAGAAGAAGACGCGAAGGAGGAAAGTACCCGGGCAACGGAATGTTGGGAACGGTACGACATGTGATGATGACAATGCGCCGTCGTCGTCGTCGTCGCACAGTGCATGATTGTTCGTGTTGTGTACAAAAAGCGCGTGCCAAATTGTGAAAATTAATAACCCGTTTTAAAAAACCTTAACGTCGCCACGCTTTCCCTTCATCAGTAGTAAACGAGACATCGTATTATATTACTAGTATATATAATTAGTAGTATTAAAACTTGAACTTTTTGCTGCTACTTTTTTTACCACTTCCGTTCGAGGCGTCGGCGTCCGCGGTTTTCCGTTTCTGTTGCCGAGCGTGGTCTTTGACCATATCGGAGAAGTCTTCGCCTCGGAGCGCGGAGACGTCTTTTTCTTTTTGCTTTTCGAAGACTTTGCGCAAACCTTCTTCGTCGAGGTGTTCGAGATCCTCCGGGGCGATGGCTACGTCGACGCCGGAACCGATGGTTTTCTTTGACGACGCTGCCGCTCCGGAGACGTCGTAGATGCGTTCGGAACCCATGAGCGCGGTGCCGATTTTGGCCTCTTTTTCGCCGAGGACTTTGTAGAGTTCTTTCGGTTCGTCCTCGCCAGCCGCGGTTGTGGTGGTTTTGGACGAGCGTTTGCGCAAGTCGATCGATTCTGGTTCATCCGCTTCCTCTTCTTCCTCTTCTTCTTCTTCTACTGCTACTTCTTCTTCCTCTTCTACTTCTTCCTCTTCCGCTTCTTCCTCGTCCTCGGATTCTTCCTCGGATTCGCTCTCCTCGTCGTCTGATCCCAACTCGCCAAAAAAGTGATCACCTTTCATGACTGGTTCGTCGTATTTCGTCCTACCCGTCTGCTTCACCGCGTTTATACCAAACACGTCGCCGTACAAAGCTCTCCCGTACTCGTCCACGGGCGGTTTACCCCATCCTCCGGGGTGGTATCCAAACTGCGCTCCTTCCGGAATCGGCGCCGATAACCCAGGAATCGGTAGCTTTGGGTACGCCGGCGGTGGCCCATACCGTTGCATATTAATCAACCACGGGGGAGGCCCGTTGTTCCCGTCAATCCCTAAAGCCGCTTTTAACTCGTCCGACAAGTTGCCCGGTTTCCTATCGCCTAACGAAATCTCGTACTCTTTGCCTTCGAAATACAAGTCTCCCATCTTCGTCATCTTCGGTTTCGTTTGAAATTTAAAAAATGCATCGTGCATGACTTGATAGTCGATGTCTATCCGACCCAATTTCGCAGTTTTCGTGTCTTTCACTTTCGATTTCAACGATTTCTGCTCCTCTCTCTCCGCGTACGAGTCTCGTAACTTCGCAATCCCGGTCGCCTCGATAAACGCCGGCAACTTAAACGGCGGCTTCTCTATCCCTCTCTTCCCGGCTAAAAACGCTCTCTTTTGACTCCAATGTCTCGGTACTGGCACCGCGTTTCTGCTCGCTTTAATGTACACCAGAAATTCCGGATCTTGCGCCGTCGTGTCCCATATTTCCACCACCTCCGGTTTCTCGCACACTCGTTTCAAGTCCGCTATTTGTAACTTTTTCATCTCTTTTCGTTGCTTTCGGGTTAATCCGTCCTCGGGGTTGTTTTTCTCGTCGTCGTCTGAATCCGCATCATCGGAAGACGAGGAGGAGAACTCATCATCAACTTCTTTCTCGTCGTCGTTGCCGTTCTTCTTCTTCTTTGTCTTCTTTGTCTTCTTCTTTAACGTCTTCTTCTTTTCCTCATGATGGATTCGATCGTTTTCCAATGTCTTCTCCCCGTCGTTCGCCGGTTTCTCCACGAACGCCTCGAACACTCTCCGCATCTCATCCGAGACGTCCGCATCTAAGATCGTCTCCAACGGCGCGGCCACGTACTCCACCTCCACCGTCGGTGTTCCTTTCCTGCTCTTCTTTTTCTTCTCTGTCGTCGTCGTCTTTGTCAAAGCCGCCAACGAAGAAATTTCATTCTTCTTCTTCTCCTTTGCGAGCTTCTTCTTCAACCGGCGCTTTTCCGCCACGCCCATGATGTGAAGAAGAAATACTATTAGAGAGGAATAATTTCTCTCTGATCTCTCTTATTCTCTCTTTCTGCTTCTTCTGCTGCTCTTTATAATAAGCGCGCAAACGTCTTTCTCGCGTGTGTCTTCCTCCTCAAAATCACGCTCATTTATTTAGGGTTTGTGTTTTACGAGAATTTTTCCTTTTACGAGAAACGCTTGTTTTTTAGTTCGAGAAAATAATAAACTGTTCTCTTTTTGACCACAAAATACGCTCAAACGACTGGAACGATGACGTGCAGAATGAAGACGACGACGTGTTATTCTTTCTTGCACTGGAAGCGCTGGCAGTTCTTTCGACATCTTAATTGCGTTTTTTTTTGTCTTCTTTTTCTGTTCTCGTCTGATAGTTTTGGAGTTCACGGACAAGAGGAAGAAAATACTGCGCAGCAGCAGCAGGAAGTATCGGCGTTTGATTTCTTACGAGAAGCATTGCAGACGGCGGCGGATGGTAGCGAGGAGAACCAGATTTGGAACATCGTGAGAGCGTTTGGAGAGAATTTCGGAGAAGGGAACGAGGAGTCGTGGGCGGTTTTGAAAGAAGCGTACGAGAGGATTGGACGGTTGAGGCAGACGGAGACGAGTGGTGAAAATACTGAACTCGACGCCGGTCGAGACGCGTTTTTGAGCCGGTTGATGCAAAGCGTCGCGAGTGGGAGTTTTGGCGACGGGAACTTGATGGAATCGTTCGCGCAAGCGGGAGGTGAAGATGGATTCTTTAGCGGAAGAGAGACCTTCTTAACGAGGATGTTGCAAGACGTCATTCAGTCCGGCGGCGCCGGAGAAGGCGCGGTTCTCGGCGACGGGACGTTTGCGAATCGTTTGATTGATAATTTGAACGCGGTTGAACCGAGAGACGCGTTGAGGTCTTTGATTGAAGCTATCCAGACGACGTGTTCTTTTTCGAATAGCGGTGATCCTAATATC
>Ga0257106_1000452_pt1 | contig 24465 bp, 24 predicted proteins | sample LP_taG_3_FD_190177 | JGI IMG/M metagenome (GOLD analysis project Ga0257106, IMG submission 190177) | Marine microbial communities from Northeast Subartic Pacific Ocean, Canada - LP_J_2011_P26_10m | ecosystem: Environmental > Aquatic > Marine > Oceanic | place: Canada: Northeast Subartic Pacific...
TTCAATCCTAGGTCATTCAGAGAGGAGAACATTATTCAATGAAGACAATAAATTAATAAAGAAAAAAATTGAAGCATGTTTACTAAATAATATTGATCCTATTTTATGTATTGGAGAATCTGATGAGGAAAATACACAAGGACAAACAAGAGATGTTTTAAAAAGACAAATTACTGAATCTATAGCTGGAACTGAGCTAAATCAAGATTTTACAATAGCTTATGAACCAATATGGGCAATTGGAACAGGCAATACACCCATGCCAAAAGATATCAATGCAATTCACGAATTCATAAAAGATGTTGTACAATCCGCATCTGCAAATAATAAAATTCCAAAAGTTTTATATGGTGGGAGTGTTAACGATATCAATGCTAATGATTTTTTAGTAGAAAGTAATATCGATGGTGCATTAGTAGGCGGAGCCTCCTTGGATGCTAGTGTATTTGCAAATATAGTAAATATTTATGAAGGGTTAAATAAAAAATGATAATTTTTATAAAAGTGATATGTATAGTTCTTGCAATAGCAATCATTGCACTTGTGCTTCTGCAACAAGGCAAGGGTTCTGATTTAGGTTCAGCTTTTGGTGGAGGTTCTTCCAACTCAATGTTTGGAGCTCTTGGACCATCAGACTTTCTTGGAAAACTTACATACGTCCTCGTGGCTTCCTGGTTAATCCTATCTTTAGTACTTGCTTATTTATATAAAACGGAAAATACAAAAGAAATTTTTGAATCACCTCTTTTAGAGGAAGTTATATTAGAAACAACTTCTGATGAAGTTCCTGTCGAATAACGAATAAAAGTACTGGTGCCGAAAGCGGGACTTGAACCCGCACGAGCTTTCGCTCACTAACCCCTCAAGCTAGCGTGTCTACCAATTCCACCACTTCGGCTAAAAGTTTGAGGATTATACAAGATATTAATTTAAATAATAAAAAATAATATACTTGACCAAACACACCTAACTTCATTAAACTTCACACTCGCTGCGTTGCGGGGTGGAGCAGTCTGGTAGCTCGTCGGGCTCATAACCCGAAGGTCGTTGGTTCAAATCCAGCCCCCGCTACCACAGTTACATATATATTTTGTGGGGCAATAGCCCTTTTTTTGTGTAAAAAAATGGTAAAAGATGAAATTGAGAAAATAGTTGAGCCTGTAATTAAAAGACATAACTGTTTTTTATGGGGTGTTGAAATCTTAAGAGGAAGAAAAAGACCTACCTTAAGAGTTTATATAGATACACAAAGTGGAGCTAATATTGATGACTGTGAGAACATCTCTAAAGATTTAAATTATGAGATTGATTTTGATTCATCTTTGGGTGAAGACTACGTTTTAGAAGTCTCAACTCCTGGAATAGAAAGAAGATTCTTCAAGCAAGATCAGCTTTTAGAATACATAGGTGAAGATATGAAAATAAAACTTAGAGAGCCATTGGAAGGTATAAAAAATATTGAAGGAACGCTTACTGATTGTAATGAAGAATTTTTTCTTTTAGAGTCAAAAAAGCTAGAATATAAGTTAGATTTTGGTGACATTGATATATGTCGACTCAATCCAAATTTTGAAAAATTAATGAAGGAAAATAGTTATGCAAAGTAATGAAATATTAGCAGTTGTTGATTCGGTATCTACTGAAAAAGGACTAGATAAAAATATAATTTTTTCTGCCATTGAGCTTGCCATAGCATCTGCTTCTCAAAGACATTTTCATGAAGATGCAGAATTATTTGTAAAGATTGATAGAGATACAGGAGAATACTCCACACATAGAAATTGGCATGTTTTTGATGAGTCGGATGAGGAATTTCATTTAGAAACTCATATCACAAAAGATAATGCTGAACTTGAGATAGGTGAGATATATACAAAAAAACAAGAGAATGTTCCCTTTGGAAGGATAGAAACTCAGGCAGCTAGGCAGGTTATGCTCCAGAAAGTTAGAGAAGCAGAAAGAGAAAAAGTTGTTTCACAATTCAAGAATCAAAATAATCAATTAGTTAATGGAACTGTAAAAAGAGTTACCAGAGATAATATTATTGTGGATATTGCATATGATGCAGAAGCCATACTTCCTAGGGATAGATTAATGCCTGGAGAGATATATAAAATTAATGATCGTATTAGAGCTGTTCTTCAAATTCAAGAAATTGAAGGTAGAGGCCCACAGCTTATGCTTAACAGAATATGTCCTGAGATGGTTACTGAGTTATTTAGCATAGAAGTTCCTGAAATTAATGAAGATATAATTGAAATTAGAGGTGTTGCAAGAGATGCTGGTTCAAGATCCAAAATAGCCGTAAAAACTAATGATGGAAGAATAGATCCTGTTGGAGCTTGTGTCGGGATGAGAGGCTCAAGAGTTCAAGCTGTATCAGCTGAATTAGGAAATGAAAGAATTGATATTATTATTTATGATGATAACCCTGCACAACTTGTTATTAATGCGCTTGTTCCAGCTAAAGTAGAATCCATAGTAATGGACGAAGATTCTAGGTCTATGGATATAGCAGTAAATCAAGATAATTTAGCTTTAGCAATTGGTTCAAGAGGTCAAAACATAAGACTTGCTTCAAAATTGGTTGGCTGGGAATTAAATATTGTTAGCAGTGAAGAGGCAGAAGCTAAAGTTAAAGTTGATGAAACAGAATTTTTAGCTAGCTTAGTCAGCAGTCTTGATATTTCTGATGAGGTTGCAGAAAAAATAATGGCTATTGGAATGTCAACATTTGATGATATCGCTTATGCCGAAGACAGTTTATTTAAACCATTCATTGAAGATGAAGATGAAATTACAAGAATTAAGTCTGCTTCTGAAGATGCTGCCTTAATGGAAGCAATGGGAGCTGTTACTGAAGAAGAAGATAATGTTGAATCTTTAACTGATCTTAGCTTAGAAGATGAAGACATTCAAAAGCTTGCTAACAAAGGAATAAAAAATAAAGATGACTTAGCTGAGCTATCTATAGATGAACTTCAAGAAATTATAGAAATTTCATCTGACGATGCATCTAAGATGATCATGAAAGCTCGTGAGCATTGGTTTAATTAATTTATTAAGGAATATATATTTTGGCTTTAACTGTTAAAGATTTTGCAAAGACACTAAAAATATCTGATGCTGCATTAATTGAGCGAATGAAGAATGCTGGATTAAGTCATTCTAAAAGCTCGGATGAGATAACGGCTTCTGATAAACAAGCCTTATTAAAATCCTTAAAAGGTGCCAAAGCCTCTCCTGCGTCAAAATCAGTAACATCGGGTTCAGGGGTAACGGTTACATCTAAGGGTAAGTCTGTCAAAGATGGTGAAACTGTTAAAAGTTATTCAGATAACATTGAAGCAAAAAGAGCTGCAGCATCTGAGCAATTAAAAGAGCAGCAGAAAAGGCGAGAAGACCAACTAAAAGAATCCGCAAGGTTAAAACAAGAAGAACTTAAAAAAAGAGATAAATTTAAGAAAACTGAACCTGAAAAACCAGCAGTTAAAGTTAATGTCAAAGATCAGCTTTCGAGTGCTGTAAATGCTTATAAGAGACGAGAAGGGTCATTCTCACAAGATTCAAAACATAAATTCGAAGCACCTACTGAAGTTATTAAAAGAGATATAGAGGTTCCTTCAACTATCCAAGTTGGTGAATTAGCTAAATTGATGGCTGTGAAAGGAAATATTGTTGTTAAAAATTTAATGGGGTTAGGTGTTGTTGCAACTATAAATGACGTTATTGACCAAGAAACCGCTATATTAGTGGTTGAAGAAATCGGTCATAGTGGAATAGCTTTAAAAGAAGAAAATTTTGAAGAAGATCTTGCAAATCTAATTACTTACGAGGGTGAACAAGAATCTAGGTCTCCTGTTATTACTGTTATGGGACATGTCGATCACGGTAAAACAACGTTATTAGATTTTATTAGAGAAACAAAAGTTGTTGATGGTGAAGCTGGTGGAATTACTCAACATATTGGAGCTTACGAGGTTGAAACCTCTAAAGGAAAAATTACATTTATAGATACTCCTGGTCATGCTGCTTTTTCATCAATGAGAGCAAGAGGAGCCAATACTACTGACATTGTTATATTAGTGGTAGCAGCAAATGATGGAATCAAACCTCAGACTGAAGAAGCTATAAATCATGCAAAAGCTGCTGGTGTTTCAATTGTAGTAGCGATAAATAAAATTGATCTTGATGGAGCTGATGTTGATAAAGTTAAGGGCGATTTAGCAGCAAAAGATTTGGCTCCTGAAGATTGGGGTGGAACAACACAAATGATTCCAGTTTCAGCGTTAAAGGGAACTGGAGTAGATAAATTACTTGAAAGCGTCTCATTAGAAGCTGAATTACTAGAGCTCAAGGCTCATTATGATGGTCCTGCCCAAGGTGTAGTCATAGAATCAGAATTAGATAAATTTAGAGGTTCTGTAGCAACATTCTTAATACAAAATGGAACCTTAAAAGTTGGAGATTTAGTAGCTTCTGGTAATTCTGTTGGAAAAATAAAAAGTATTATAAATAGTGATGGTACAAAGATTAAATCTGCTGGACCTTCAGCTGCTATTGAAGTTTTAGGCCTAAATAATGTTCCAAATGCAGGAGATCAATTCCAAGTAGTCAGTAATGATAAACAAGCTCGGGAGATTGCTGAATATAGGATTTCTAAAGAAAAGGAGAAAAAACTCCTTAAACAAAAAGATGAAAGTGCTGGTGATTTATTCGAAACATTAGGTCAAGAGTCTACTAAGAAAATATTGAATATTATTGTAAAAACAGATGTTGGTGGAACGTGTGAAGCAATCACAGCCTCCCTTCATGATTTGAGCAATGATTTGGCTAAAGTTAAAATAGTATCAAGCGGAGTTGGAGGTATTTCTGAATCAGATGCCAATTTAGCACTTGCAGTTGATTCAATAATCCTTGGGTTTAATGTTAGAGCTGATAATGCTGCTAAAAAAATTATTGAGGATGAGTCTATTCCTTTAAGCTATCACAGTATTATTTATGAGTTACTAGATGATGTTAAATCAAGAATGACTGGACTTCTTGATCCTATTATTAAAGAAGAAATATTAGGTACTGCTGAAGTATTAGAGGTATTTAACTCTCCTAAATTTGGTCAAATAGCCGGTTGCAATGTGATAGAAGGAACAGTATTCAGAAATAAACCTGTTAGAGTTCTTAGGGATGAAATTGTTATCTTTGAGGGCGAATTAGACTCTTTAAGAAGGTTCAAAGAAGACGTCAATGAAGTTAAAAATGGTAGTGAATGTGGAATGGGTATCAAGAATTATAAAGATATAAAACAAGGCGATAAGATTGAGGTTTATGACAGAAAAGAAGAATCTCAATCAATGTAAAAAAATTTAATGTCCTCATTAAGATCTGAAAAAGTTGCAGACGTTTTAAGGAAGGAAATTTCCTTAATCATAAATAAAGAAACAAAAGACCCAAGACTTCAAAATATAAATATAACTGCAGTGAAAGTATCAGATGATATAGGCATTGCAACAGTTTTCTATACTTTAATCGGAGAGTCAGTAAATAAAAATGAAAGTAGTATAGATAATAAAATCCTAAAAAAATTCTCAGGTATGATTCGATCTAAACTTTCAAAGACTATGCAGATAAGAAGAGTACCAGTTATACATTTCAGGTTTGATGAAAGTATTGAATATTCAGATAATATTGAGAATCTACTAAAAAATATCTAGTTATGGATGGGTTCCTACTTTTAAACAAAGAAAAGGGCATCAGTTCCAATCAACTCGTTCAGAAAGTAAAAAAGTTACTGTCTTTAAAAAAAGTTGGCCATCTTGGAACTTTGGATCCAATGGCAGAGGGTTTAATGATTCTAGCCATAGATAGAGCAACAAGATTTTCGTCATTTTTCTTAGAGTCAGATAAGTCATATCAGGCTAAAGTTATATTTGGTGAAAAGACAGATACCGATGATGCACTTGGAAATATAATAGAAACATCTAATGAAGTGCCATTAAAAAATGAGATAAATGAAATTTTAAATTCTTTTCTTGGGTGTTCTATGCAAAATGCACCTTTCTATTCTGCATTAAAACATAAAGGAAAGCCTCTATATAAATATGCAAGAGAGGGCGAGTTTATTTCAAAACCACCAAGAGAAATAAATATTTTCTCCATTAAAAATATAAAGCATAGTCATAAACAGTGCTCATTTTTAATTCATTGTTCTAAAGGAACATACATAAGATCAATTGCAAGAGACCTGGGAGATAAGCTTGGATGTGGTGCTCATTTATCTGGACTTAAAAGAGTTTCTCAGGGGGTATTTAATATTAAAGATTCGAATATGACTGAGGATATATGCTTAGAACAATTGATTTCAATCGAAGACGCTTTTATATCCCTCAAAAATATTGAGTTAGACGTCAATAAAACAAAAATATTTCTTAATGGAGGGAAGGTCCCATTGGAAATTATTGAAGATGATTATTATAAGATCTATGACAATACATCAAGATTTTTAGGATTAGGGCATACAAGAGAATCGCTTTTAGCTCTCACACGACTTGTTTAAAAGCCTAATAAGATATAAGATTCGCACGCTTACTTTAGATACACGAGGTTTGCGTCATTTATTAAATGTGTATCAAGGAATAATAATATGGCACTCTTAGCTCAAGAAAAAGAAAAAATCGTAGGTAAATTTCAAAGAACTGACAATGACACTGGATCTCCTGAGGTTCAAATAGCATTGCTCACCGAAAATATCAATAAATTACAAAGTCATTTTAAAGAACACAAAAAAGATCATCATTCTAGAACAGGTTTAATAAGAATGGTTAACTTAAGAAGAAAACTACTAGCCTATCTAAAAAGAAAGAATTCAGAAAGCTATGCTGAAGTTGTAAAACAATTAAAGCTTAGAGGCTAACATCAAACATAAAGAGGAAAATCGTGGAAAATAATAAATTAGAATCTACATCAGTAGAATTTCAATATGGAAATCAAACAGTAAAATTAGAGACAAATAAAGTTGCAAGACAGACTACAGCTGCTGTTGTTGTAACAATAGGTGACTTGGTAGTATTAACTACTTGTGTTGCCAGAAAAGAGGCAGATCCTAAAAAAGATTTTTTCCCTCTAGCAGTGTTTTATCAAGAAAAGTTTTATGCAACAGGTACCATTCCAGGTGGATTCTTTAAAAGAGAGGCCAGACCTACGGAAAGAGAAACATTAACGTCAAGACTAATAGACAGACCAATTAGGCCTCTGTTTCCAGAAGGTTTTAAAAATGAGGTTCAGATTTTTTGTACAGTAATGTCATCTGGTAAGGATCAAAATCCAGATATAGCATCAATGATTGGTGCGTCAGCTGCTTTATGTGTTGCCGGAGTTCCATTTGATGGTCCAATGGGCGCTGCAAGAGTAGGATTTATAGATGGAAATTATGTTCTTAACCCATCCTATGAAGAACTAGAGAATTCGTACTTAGATATGGTCGTTGCAGGAACTGAAAAAGCAGTTTTAATGGTTGAATCAGAAGCTAAAGAGCTGAATGAAGATCTAATGCTTGGTGCTGTTCTTTTCGGACATCAAGAAATGCAGGCAGTAATAAAAGCATGTACAGAGTTAAAACAAAAAGCTGGTAAAGAGGATTGGGTGTTAAATACTGATGAAGAAACTCCAGTTTACTCTGCTGAATTAACTGAAAAATATTCAGAGCAAATAACTAATGCATTCACCATTAAAGATAAAACAGAAAGAACTGCTGCAATTGGAGTCATTAAAGATGACATAGTCAGCTCATATCCCGACGCAGATGAAATTCAGTTAGGTAAAGTTTTAGGCGCATTCAAGAATCTTGAAAAAGATATAGTAAGGAAAAATATTCTTAGTAATCAACCAAGAATTGATGGAAGAGATACCGATACTGTTAGACCTATATTCATTGAAACAGATGTGCTTCCAAGCGCTCATGGTTCATCTTTATTTACAAGAGGCGAAACACAAGCAATTGTTGTTGCAACTTTAGGATCATCTAGAGATGCTCAAAGGATTGAATCAATAGAAGGTCAGAGCACTGATAATTTCATGCTTCATTACAATTTCCCTGCATATAGTGTTGGTGAAATTGGCATGCCATTGGGACCAAAAAGAAGAGAGATTGGACATGGTAATTTAGCTAAGCGAGCAATAAAAGCAGTCCTTCCAGATGTAGAAGATTTTGGTTACACAATGAGAGTAGTTTCTGAAATAACAGAATCGAATGGCTCAAGTTCAATGGCTTCTGTTTGTGGTACATCATTATCACTAATGGATGCAGGTGTTCCTTTGTCTAGTCCAGTTGCCGGTATAGCAATGGGTTTAATAAAAGAGGGAGATGAGTTCGCAGTTCTTACTGATATTCTTGGAGATGAAGATCATCTTGGAGATATGGACTTTAAAGTTGCTGGAACAGCGGCAGGAATTACAGCACTTCAAATGGATATAAAAATTCAAGGAATAACCGCAGATATTATGGAATCAGCTTTAACAAAAGCTAAAACAGCTATAAATCATATTTTAGGAATAATGAACGAAGCAATTTCAGCACCTAAAGAATTATCTGAAAATGCTCCAGCAATGAAAACTTTTATGGTTAATAAAGATAAGATTAAAGAGATTATTGGTAAGGGTGGTGCTGTTATTAAAGGCATGCAAGAAAAAACAGGTGCAACCGTTGATGTTAGTGATGACGGAACAGTTTCTGTTTTTGGTCAAAATCAATCCTCAATGCAAGAATGTCTTGAGATCATAGAAGGCATTCTAGAAGAGCCAGAGTTAAATAAAGTATATAAAGGTAAAGTGGTCAAAATTGTAGACTTCGGTGCCTTTGTAAATATACTTCCAGGAAAAGATGGTCTTTTACATATATCTGAAATCGCTGCAGAAAGAACTGAAGATGTTAATGCTGTTTTATCTGAAGGCCAAGAAATAGACGTTAAACTAATTGGCTTTGACAGAGGTAAGATGAAATTATCTGTTAAAGCATTGGCAGCTGCTGAAGAAGTTAAAGAAGAAAAAGTTGAAGAAGTTTCTGAAGAAGAGACAGGTTCAGACAAAACGGAAGAATAAAAGAAATTTCTCCCTTAATAATTTAAAAAGCCTAAAAAGTCAATTTTTAGGCTTTTTTTTTGTACACACAATTTGCTCCTTTCAATAATTTGTGCTCTCATAGATATTGCAAACACATAAAAAACCTAAATAGGGGGGAATTATTATGGATAATGCACTTAATATGATTGGTGGCCTTGTAAAAAGTTTAACAAGTATTCTTGTTAGCGTTGTAGGCCTTGGAGTTGTAGCTGGAGTAGTGTTCGGTGATACTTGGTTCTTTGGAGATGTACTTACTAATTTAGTAGGCCTAATTCAAGGACTTGGTGATGCTGGACTAGTTGGACTCTTGGCAGCGGCTATCCTAATCGGATTACTTAAGTAAGCTTTTGCTTAAACTGAGAGAGGATTCTATTCTCTCTCAGTACTTTTTTAGTAATGTTTAATATAACTTTTTCAAATATCAAGAAATTTCTTCATAAGATAATTGATGTATTAATTCCTGTTGTAACTGTTATGTTGCTTCTGGGAATAGTTTTCGGACCGTCAGCTCCAGTTGTGGGCGATATATACACAAATATATCATCTATATTAGATATGCTTGGTGAAGATGGTTTGTTAGCTCTCGTTTCATTGGTAATTATAATACTTTATCTAAATAAAGATTAATTTAAGAACTAGATCTTAAAGCATTCCATTATTGGTGGTTATGGGTGGACTTGAACCACCGACCCCGGCATTATGAATGCCGTGCTCTAACCAGCTGAGCTACATAACCATTCGTTGAATGATAAGACCTATAATATAAGAGTCAATATCTTTATTACATTAACTTTAAACATTAAATTTGAAGTGAATTACATCACCGTCTTTTACAATATATTCTTTACCTTCTAACCTAAGTTTTCCTTTTTCTTTTGCTCCAGACTCTCCACCGCATTGAACATAGTCTTCATAACCAATAATCTCTGCTTTAATAAACCCTCTTTCGAAGTCTGTATGAATAATGCCAGCAGCATTAGGTGCAGATGATCCAGATCTTATTGTCCATGCTCTAATCTCTTCAGGACCTGCAGTAAAATAAGTTTGGAGTCCAAGAAGCTCGTACCCTTTAAAGATAATTTTATTAAGCACAGGTTCATCCATATCTAAGAGTTCCAAATATTCATTTTTTTCAGATTCATCAAGTAAAGCAATTTCTTGTTCTATTTTTATACAAGTAGGAACAACAATGCAGCCAGACTTTTTAGCAAAGTCCTCTAATTGATTGAGCATTTCATTAGATGAGCCATTATCAGATATGTTAGCTATATAAAAAGTTGGCTTTGAGCTCAGGAGCTGGAAGCCTTTAACAATAATTTTTTCTTCATCAGTAAATTTACTAATGTTTATTAAATTACCTGCATCCAAATCGTTTTTAATTGCCAATAACAAGTCATGTTCTAATTTATTATCTTTGTCATTACTCTTTATAAGTTTTTCACATTTCGCTAATCTTTTCATTACTGTTTCTAAATCTGCAAGTATTAACTCCAGATTTATTATCTCAGCATCTCTCACAGGATTAATCGATCCATCTATATGAGTAATATTTTCATCTTCAAAACACCTGACAACATGAGCAAGCGCATTCATTTCTCTTATATTAGATAAAAAGGCATTTCCTAAACCCTCTCCTTGAGAAGCTCCTTTCACTAATCCTGCTATATCTACTAAATCTAGACTTGCAGGGATAATTTTTTTTGTATTAACAATTTTATTTAATTCAACTAACCTTGAGTCTGGTAGGGGAACTTTTCCAATATTTGGTTCAATAGTACAAAAAGGAAAATTTTCAGCAGGTATAGAAGATTTAGTTAGAGCATTAAATAAGGTTGATTTACCCACATTTGGAAGTCCAACTATGCCACATTTAAAACCCATTATTATTTAGTATGAAGTGCTTTTTGAGCTTCAGAAAAATCTTGATTACATATAAGATCAAAAACACTAATAAAATGATCAAAAGCTTTGTTTATGTATTTTTTATCAGTTGGATGAAATTTGTTTAGTACCCAATCAGATACCATATTTTTATTGCCTGGATGACCAACCCCAATCCTAATTCTTAAAAACTTTTTAGATCCAGTTTTTTCAAAAATATCTCTTAAGCCGTTATGCCCACCATGACCACCATCTTCCTTCAACCTTACTTCTCCTGGACTTAAATCTAAATCATCGTGAAAAATAATTATTTTATTTTCTGATATATTCATATTTTTAATTAATTTTGAGGCAGTTCTTCCACTGTTATTTACGTAATTATCTGGAATAGCCCAAAGGATTTCTTCAGAGTGTGAAAAGCATATATCAGCTTCTAACTTCTTTTTATTAGTAAAGCCATCACAATGCCTTTCACTAATTTTTAAGAGCCAATCTTTACCAATATTATGTCTAGTATTGTCATATTTTGATCCTGGATTTCCAAGGCCAATGAAACAAAGTTTAGGCACTCTTTTAGCTCTCTTCTGATCCTTCGCTTTCAGCATCATCAGAAGTAGCATCTTCACTTGAACCTTCTCCTGCATCTTCAGTACCATCTTCACCTTCAGCACCTTCTTCAACAATAGGCTCTTCTTCTTCAACTGCTTTAGGAGCATTAACTGAAACAACCATCTGATCTGTTTCTTCAGTTAATCCTGGAATCTCTGAACCTTCTGGTAAAAGCATTTCTGTAAGCCTAATCGACTGGCCAAGTTCAACATTGGTTACATCAACATCGATTGATTCAGGAATATTTCCAGCAAGACACATAATTTCTATTTCTCTGATTGCTTTTGTAATTAGCCCGCCATCATTCTTGACCCCTAAACATTCTTCCTCATTAAGGAAGTTAATAGGAATTATTACTTTAAGTTTAGTTTTACTAGAGACCCTTTGAAAATCAGCATGAAGAAACTTACCTTTAGCAGGGTCTTTTTGCAATTCTTTAAGAACTACCTTTTCTTCACTATCACCATTTTTAATTATTAAAACCTGAGTATAAAAAAGTTCATTTTGGGAAGCTTTTGTAAGTTCATTAAGATAAAGTTTGATATTAAGTGATTCTTTTTCATCGCCATAAACTATTGCTGGAATCATTCCATCAATCTTTCTAATCACTCTAGCTTTATTAGAACCAGTTCTCTCTCTATTATCAGCATTTAAAATTATTTGTTCACTCATAGTATCCTCTTATATAAATATCTCACTCAGAGACTCTTCATTGCTTAATCTTTTAATACATTCAGCAATTGTCGAAGCCAAAGAAATGACGCGTATTTTACTGCATTTTTCTCCCTCATGTGACAAAGGAATTGAATTAGTTACAACTAGTTCGTCTATTTCAGAATTATTTAATCTTTCAATCGCTGGTCCAGAAAGAACTGGATGAGTAATATATGCTTTAACAGCTAAAGCACCATGATCCTTGAGAGCTTTTGCAGCGTTACAAAGTGTCCCTGCAGTATCTATAATGTCATCTGGAACTATACAAACTTTACCTTCTATATCCCCAATTATATTCATAACTTCAGATTGATTAGCAGCAGCTCGTCTTTTATCAATAATAGCTAAATCTGCATCATTTAATTGTTTAGCTAGAGCTCTTGACCTTACAACACCGCCAACATCAGGTGAAACAACAACAATATTATTATCAGGATTTGTTTCCTTGATGTCATCGACCATAAGCTTTGTTGCATAAACATTATCTGCAGGCATATCAAAAAAACCTTGAATCGTTTCTGAATGAAGGTCTATAGTAAGAACTCTGTCTATCCCAACTGTATAAAACATATCTGCTACTACTTTCGCACTTATTGGAACTCTTGCTGATCTGACTCTCCTGTCCTGTCTAGCATAACCATAATAAGGAACAATCGCAGTTATTCTTGATGCTGAAGATCTTTTCAACGCATCTGCAAGAAGCATTAACTCCATTAAGTTTTTATTTGTTGGCGAGCATGTTGATTGAATTATAAAAGTATCATGTCCTCGAACATTATCTTCGATTTGAACTTTGATTTCACCATCAGAAAAATAGCCTACATCAGCTTCTGATATAGATATTCCAAGTATTTTTGATACTTCCAGGGCAAGAGCAGGGTTGGCCGTTCCTGTAAAAATATCCATTGGTTTTTTATTCATTATTTAAGTTTACTCTCTAAAATGGCTGGGGTGGGAGGATTCGAACCTCCGCATGACTGGATCAAAACCAGTTGCCTTACCGCTTGGCTACACCCCAATGTTATCCAAACTCCCTTAAAGGCGAATATTGTAATGGTTTAGCTAAAAAGAATCTCCAATTAGTTGGAATTATTTTTAGAATTTTTTCCATTTCATTATCATTATTGTATTTGATAAACATACTAGACCCACTTCCAGAAAGACAAATATCAAAATCATTAATATTCTTTTTATAAAAATTTAAGATATCTGGGTTTTCATCCATAAATATCTGCCAAAATGAATTTTGTAGAAATCCATTATCAATATAATTATCTATTTTACGAGAATCATATTTTTCAAACATTTTTCCTGATGAATTAAAAATTTTAGGATCAATAATTACTAGTTTTTCTGAAATGGAATCTTTATTTATAAATATATCTCCTATTCCTTTCGCATAAGCATTTTGACCTTCAATAAAAAAAGGAACATCTGCACCAATAGACTTACCTATGCTTAATAATTCTGTATTGCTCAACCTCAAACCCCAAAGTTTATTTAAAGCCAGTATTGTTGTTGCAGCATTAGAACTGCCACCACCCAAACCAGAACCTACAGGAATATTTTTAATAATGTTTATAGATATTCCATTATTTTTTTTGTCCCGTTCCTTCATGGCCATCACAACCTTATAAACAATATTTTCATGTTCTTTTATTGAGTTATCGTTACAGGAAATTGATACGTTAGTTGCAGATGAATCAAATTCTAAAACATCACATAAATCAATCAATTGAAAAGCTGTATCTAATTCATGAAAACCATTAGGATACTTTTTAGTAATCTTGAGATAAAGATTTAATTTAGCTGGAGATTTAAGTATTAAGTTACTCAATTCCCTTGCCTTTTATCAATATTTTAATTTCATTTCGCTCAAAGGACATCATCATTATCGTATTTGATTTATCTTTTCTACATACTATATTTAAATTAACTTCTTTTAAAATTTTCTTATCTATTGATCCTTTGTTAATACAGTCAAACAAAATATCATGAGTATACTGACCATTTGTAGAAATAATTTCAGCAAATTCTGTATTATTGATCTGAGGGTCTGCGACAGGCAAGCTCCCTGAGTAAATATTAATATTCATTACATTTCCAATAAACGGCTTCTTAATCTGTATAATAGAGCGATTCTCATAAATAATTATATTAGCGTTATATGAGGTTGATTCATTATTAATAGTTTTAATAAGGATTTTTCCATTATAGGTATTAAATAAGTTATTTTCAGGACTTACACTTGCACATGAATATAAAAAACTACATAAAATTAGCACAAATAGTTTATTAAAAATGGAACTACAGTTATTCGGCATAAATCATAAAACTTCAAATGTTTCTGAAAGAGAGAAGTTTATTATAAATGAGTCTAATCAAAAATTATTAGATAGTTTTTTAAAAGAAAGATTTGGAGATAAGTTCGATTCTTTTTTTGGGATATCGACTTGTAACAGAACAGAAGTTTATATGATTGCCGAAAAAGGAATTGCTAAAGAGGTTTTGCATAAAACTAAAGAATTTTTATGCATTGATACCATTCCTGATAACAGTTTTTATTTTCTATTTAATCAGGATGCTTTAATTCATATGTGCAAAGTTGCATCTGGAATAGATTCACAAGTTTTAGGAGAGCAAGAAATATTTGGCCAGTTTAAAAATGCTATTAAATTTGCCAAAGACAGTAATATTGCTAAGCCCAAGCTATTAGCCTACTCAAAAAAAGTAATAGAAATTGTTAAAAAGGTTAGAACAGAAACTGATATTGGTTTAAACCCTCTCTCTGTCAGTGGATTATCTTTAAATCTTATTAAAAACATATTTGAGAATCCAAAAGATCAAAATATTCTTATTATTGGAGCAGGATCTCTAGCTCATGCAATCATTGATAATCTATTTAAAAAAGGAATTAAAAATATCAAAGCAGTTAACAGAAATATTAGGCAGATAGTTATTTCTGGTAAGTTTGAAGTTTCATCTCTTCCTTTGGAGAGACTTCATGATGAGTTAGAAACAGCAGATGTGGTTATCGCATCAGCAACAACAGATATACCTTTGATTGGAAAGGGAGCTGTAGAGAATGCTTTAAAAGTTCGAAAAAACAAGCCTATGCTTTTAATCGATTTATCTGTGCCTAGAAATATTGAGGAAGAGATCAAAAATATAGAACAAGCATATCTATTTTCAATTGATGATATTGAAAAAATAACACAAGAAAATTTTGGTCAAAGAGTTATAGAGGCTGAAAAAGCATTAAATATGATAGTTATAGACTCTCAACAAGCAATAACTGAAATGAGTAACAAATCTTTAAAAGACGGTGTTAAAGATAAATTAGAAAAATTCTTAAATTCACTTTCAAATGAAGAAATAGAAAGATTTAAGTCTGCCGAGGATTTAAAGCAAATGATGACTAATTTAGCAATTATAAAATCAGAAGATAATTCTCTTGAAGTGATTCCTGAAATCGAAAATATAGATGCTCACATTATTGAGTCGATGTTTAAGAGGTATATTGAAAATGCATGATTCAATGTTAGTAAAACTTGATAAGCTAAAAATCAGGTTAGCAGAAATAGAAGCTCTTTTAATAGATTCCGAAACTATAAAGGATATGGAAAACTATACTTTACTCAATAAAGAGTTTGCAGATTTAAAGCCAATCGTAGAAAAGTTTGAAGAATATAATTCAATAATCGAATCCATAAAAGATGCAAATGAAATTATTGAATCTGGTGATGAAGAGCTAAAGTCTTTAGCAGAGGATGAGCTTAAAGATTCACTTCATAAACCAGGTATTTTAGAGCAAGAATTAAAATTAATGCTGCTCCCTAAAGATTCTGCTGACGATGGCTCTGCTTTTTTAGAAATTAGAGCAGGTGCTGGTGGAGATGAGGCAGGAATTTTTGCTGGAGATTTATTTAGAATGTATTCTAGGCTCGCAGAGAGAGAAGGTTGGAGTTTGGATGTTATAGATATTAAACAAGCCGAGCAGGGCGGTCTTAAAGAGGTTGTAGCTCAGTTAAATGGTAAAAGTGTATTCAAGGTACTAAAGTTTGAATCAGGAGTTCATAGGGTTCAAAGAGTACCAGAGACAGAATCTCAAGGAAGGATTCATACATCTACTTGTACAGTTGCAGTATTGCCTGAGGTTGAGGAAGTTCAAGATATTGCTATAGATAAAAATGATTTACGAATAGATACTTATAGGGCCTCGGGTGCAGGCGGACAGCATGTAAATAAGACTGATTCTGCAGTGAGATTGACTCATATTCCTACTGGTCTTGTTGTTGAATGCCAAGATGGAAGATCGCAACATAAAAATAAAGAAAAAGCTTTATCTCTTCTTGCCTCAAAGTTAAAACAGCAAGAGATTGAAAGTCAGCAAGAGAGTATTGCTAGTGAAAGAAAGATCTTAGTAGGAACTGGTGATAGAAGTGAAAAAATTAGAACTTATAATTTTCCACAGGGTCGAATGACTGATCATAGAATTAAACTAACTCAGCATAATCTAGATCAAATAATGGACGGTGATATAAAGACTATATGCGATGCTCTTTTGGCAGAAAATCAGTTAGCAATGTTATCTCAACTAGAATCTGAATAATTGAATACTAGCCTTAGCCTCTATAAAAAAAAGATTAAAGATTTATGGCCTGATAGCCAAGAAATGCTAACAGAATTTATTTTTTATATAAAAGAAACATTAAATATAAAAGATACCTCTATTTATTTAGATGATGATTACTATTTGTCTAAAAAAGAGCAGGAAGCAATAGAAATTTTTATAAAGCATAAAAAAGATGGAGTTCCTTTTGATTATATTTTGAATAAATCCTCTTTTTACGGAAATGATTTTTATGTTGATTCAAGAGTCTTGATACCCAGACCTGAAACAGAACTTCTTGTTGATTACATTAATAAATTAAACCTTCAAAAAGGAAAAATAGTTCTTGATGCTGGAACTGGATCGGGCTGCATTGGAATAACATTGGCTATACATAACCCTGATATTCAAGTTTTTGGCATAGATTTTTCAAAAGAGTCATTAGAGGTGGCTCAAAAAAATAAAAATAATTTAAAGGTTAATAATTTTTCAACAATTCATTCGGATTGGCTTTCTTCCTTAGAAAATATGTCTTTTGATGTAATCGTTAGCAACCCACCTTACATAAGCCCTAATGACCCGCATCTAAAAGACTTAGAGCATGAACCATTTGAAGCTTTGGTAGCTTTAGATGAGGGCTTGCAAGATTTTAAGACTATTTCCAAACAAGCATACTCAAAATTAAGAAAGGGAGGTATGTTAATTTTTGAACATGGCTTTAATCAAGCGAAAAACGTATCAGAGATTCTAAAAGAAAATGGCTTTGATAATATAGAGTCTTTCAAAGATCATCAATCTCACCTAAGGATAACGAAGGGCATAATCTAAAAATACTAAATTGAAATATCATTAAGTTCCACAAAAAGTTTTGAAAGGTATGTCGCTTTCTTTTGCTGGCTCTGAATAAGCTTCATTTCCTTTTAACTCTTGATAAGGACTTATTAGTAAAGATAATAAACTTGAGAAAGGTTCCATATCATTTTCTTGAACTGCAGCAGTTAGAGCTTCTTCAACTTTATGATTTCGAGGTATATAAATGGGATTGACTTTATTCATTGATCTTGCAATATCTTCATCTGGGATTCCTTCTTGAGATATTCTCTCTTGCCAGTGCATCAACCAAACATCAATCTTATTAGAATCTTTAAAAAGGTCTCTAACTATTTTTGTTTCTCCAAGGAGAGCCTTAGATAAATTTCTAAAAGTAAGAGTGAAATCAGCCTCTTGTTCTTCCATTATTTCTAATAAATTATTGATTAATTCATGATCTTTTGGATCTTCTTTCGATAAACCAATTTTAGACCTCATATTTATAAGCCAGTAATTTCCGTATACAGGCTTTATAAGTTGAAGTACTTCAGTCAATAGCTCGATAGCTTTTTCTTGATCATTATCAACAAGGGGAATCAGAGATTCAGCTAATCTTGTTAAATTCCAAGTTAATATAGCAGGCTGATTTCCATACGCGTACCGCCCTTGAGCATCTATAGAACTAAAAACCGTTGCTGGGCTATAAGAATCCATAAATGCGCATGGACCATAGTCGATTGTTTCTCCTGAAATAGTCATATTATCTGTATTCATGACCCCATGTATAAAGCCAACACTCATCCAATTAGCAATTAAAGAAGCTTGTTCGTTACAAACAGCAGCAAAAAAAGCTAAATAAGGATTTTCAACATCTGCAGTTTCAGGGTAATGTCTATTGATAGAATAATCGGCTAACTGTTTTAACATATTTTTATTTTCTAATTGGCTGGCATATTCAAAGGTCCCAATTCTTATATGACTTGAGGAAACTCTAGTAAGGATTCCACCGTGCAATCTATCTTCTCTTTCAACGTATTCGCCAGTGCTAACTGCTGCAAGTGATCTGGTAGATGGTATTCCTAAGGCATGCATACTCTCACTTATTAGATACTCTCTTAAGACAGGTCCAAGAGCCGACTTTCCATCTCCTCTTCTTGAAAAAGGAGTAGGGCCTGATCCTTTTAACTGAATATCTCTTAAACAATTATTAATATCAAGAATTTCACCAAGAAGAAGGGCTCTGCCATCTCCTAATTCTGGGTTGAAATGTCCAAACTGATGTCCTGCATATGCTTGGGCAATTGGAGTTGATTCAGGAGGAATCTTATTGCCTGAAAAGATAGATAAACCATCATCAGAACTAAAAGTGAAAGGATCAAGGTTTAACTCCTCTGCTAATTCATAGTTAAATAAAAGCATTTTTGGTGACGGCACAGAATCTGATTTAGATTCTTTATACAAACCAATTAAATTATCAGCATAAGAATTGAGAAAATTAAACTGAGATACTTTTCCAGTCATTTTTAATCAATAAAACTTGCAAATGTATCTATATTATCTCTGGACGTTCTATAGTTATTAATTGGATCCTCAATATTTGGATAACCCATAGCAACTCCACACCAAACCATTTCATTATCAGGATGATTGATAACTTTCTTAACTGTTTTTGGGTAAATAGACCAAGATTCTTGAAGACATACACCCAAGTCTTCATTAATTGCAGCGAGCCATAGATTTTGTAAAAACATACCAACATGACCCCAGCCATTTTGGGCAAATGATTTGTCGACAGTTACAATCATCCCAATCGGAGCACCAAAAAATTTAAAGTTTTCTCTTACTTGCTTAAGTCTTGTATCAATGTCATCTCTCTCAATTGATAATGCATCATACATATCAGCAGCACATTGAGATCTTCTTTTCTTGTATTCCTCTCCCAGTGGCCTAGGATATATTTCATATTCAACCTCTTCCTGCACTCCAGTGTCATAATTATTTAAAGCTTGAGAAACTAGTTCATTTTTAGAATTAATGCCAAGAACATAAACTTTCCAAGGCTGGATATTACCTCCAGATGGTGCAGAATTTGCTGTGTTTAAAATAGACCTAACTTTTTCTATATCAATATCTTTTTCTAAAAAACTCCTAACAGAGTATCTTGATTTCATTAATTCTTTTATATTCATATTTTTTCTATTAATTTATTAACAATTCATTGTTGCTTCTTATATAATTTATATCAATCAATTTTAGGGAAAATCGTATGAACGGAGATATGCAAAAGTGGACGCCAAACATAGCTAGCATCATTGAGCATGCTAAAGAATTTCATCCAACCAAAGAAGTAATAAGCAGAATGGTCTCGGGCGAGGTCCATAGAACTAACTATGAGGAAGTTTGCATTAGATCAAGAAAACTTGCATCAGCATTAGAAAAAGATGGCTATAAAAAAGGTGATGTAGTTGCTACCTTAGCTTTAAACACGTATAGGCATCTTGAAATGTATTATGGTATTTCTGGTATGGGCGCAATTTGTCATACTTTAAATTTTAGACTGCATCCTGAGCAAGCGGTTTATATTATTAATCATGCTGAAGATAAAATAATTTTTTGTGAAGTTCCTTTTATACCCATTATGGAAGGCCTCAAAGATCAACTCCATTGTGTTGAAAAATATATCATTCTTTGTGATGAATCAGATATGCCAGAGACAGCTCTTAAAAACGCAATTTCTTATGAAGAATATATAAAAGATGGGGATGAAGATTATGAATGGCCAGCCATGGATGATGATGCCGCTTGTGGACTTTGTTATACATCTGGAACAACAGGAAATCCAAAAGGAGTCTTATATTCCCATAAATCAAATATTCTTCATGCTCAAGCATCCTTAACAGCTATGAGCATTAGTCCAAATGAAACAATTCTTATGGTTGTTCCTTTATTCCATGTCTTAGCTTGGGGTATTCCATACTATGGTCCAATGTATGGATCTAAGCTTGTAATGCCTGGCATGCAAATGGAAGGAGAACCTTTATATGATCTTATTGATAAAGAAAAGGTCACATTAGCTTTCGGAGTTCCAACTATTTGGATGGGATTACTAGCTTATTGTAGAGATAATAACAAAATTTTAAGTTCAGTAAAAAATACAATCATAGGTGGAGCAGCACTTTCATTATCTACTCTTCAAGAATTTGATGAAGTACATGATGTCAATGTTATACATGCTTGGGGTATGACTGAAATGAGCCCATTAGGTACAACAAATGTGCCTACTCCGGCTATGGATAATATGAGCAAAGAAGAAAAGTATGCAGTTCAGTTGAAACAAGGAAAGCCAATCTACGGTGTCGAACTCAAAGTCGTTGATGATATGGGAATTGAGCTTCCTAAGGATGGTGAATCACAAGGTCATTTAATGGTAAGAGGGCCTTGGATTCTTAAAAAGTACTTCAAAGCAGAAAAAGACGCAGTTGATAAGGATGGTTGGTTTGATACTGGTGATATTTCAGTTCTAGATCAAGACGGTTATATGACTATTAAGGATAGAGCTAAGGATGTTATAAAATCTGGTGGAGAATGGATAAGCTCTATTGATTTAGAGAATGCAGCTTTTGGACATCCTGAAATTGCAGAAGCATGTGTTGTAGGGATTCCTCATCCTAAATGGGACGAAAGACCAATGCTATTTGTAGTTACTAATGATGGCGAGCCTATTGAAAAGGAAAGTATTCTAGAATTTCTTGGATCAAAAGTAGCTAAATGGTGGCTGCCAGATGAAATAATTTTCTTGAAAGAGCTTCCTCATGGTGCAACTGGAAAGCTTCAAAAATTTGAATTAAGAGATGAATATAATAATTACTATATGGAGAAATAAATGCTTAAAATCGTTAAACCATCAGAAATAGAATCGGCTATAGGTACAGAAATTGGAACTTCAGAGTGGGTAACAATTGATCAAGGTATGATTGATAAATTTGCAGAAGCAACAATGGATAATCAATTTATTCATGTTGATCCTGAGCAAGCAGCACCCATATTTGGATCGACTATTGCTCATGGCTTCCTTTCTCTTTCATTGGTAGCTGGAATACCGTTTAAGCAAGAAATGGGTTTAGTTATAGAAGGAACAAAGATGGGACTAAATTATGGACTTGATAAAGTAAGATTTTTAAGTCCAGTCCCTGTTAATTCTGAAGTAAGAATAATAATGAAGTGTTTAGATATAACTGAAAAAAATGCTAACCAATACTTAATGAAAACTGAAGTGACTATGGAGATAAAGGGTGTTGAGAAGCCAGCTTATGTAGCAGTTACTCTAAGTATGTTTGTAATCTAGTTAGTTCTTTAGCCTAGAAGTTTTTTAAGTAACTCGTTTACACTCTGAGGATTTGCTTTACCTTGAGTTTCCTTCATTACTTGTCCAACAAAGAATCCAAATAACTTATCTTTGCCTCCTTTATATGCTTCAACTTGTCCTGGATTATTTTCTATGATTTTGATGGCTATAGTTTCTAGGATTGATTCATCTTGAATCTGAACTAAGCCCTTCTCAGTAATAATTTTATCAACATCATCTCCAGATTCCCAAACCTCTTCTAGAACTGATTTAGCAATCTTTCCAGATATAGTTTTATCTGAAATTCTTTCAATAAGTTTTGCAAAATTAACTGAGGTTAATTTAGAATCTTCAATATCAATATTATCTTTGTTAAGAAGGGCGCTAACGTCTCCAACAAGCCAATTAGCTACCAATCTTGAATCACTTGTTTTGGAGCAAGCTTCTTCAAACATATTTGCCATAGTCTTAGATGATGAAATTATTTTTGCTTCAGATTCCTCTAATTTTGATTCAGAAATGTATCTTTTTTCCTTTTGATCAGGAAGCTCTGGAAGATTTTGTTTAATATCATTTAATTCTTCATCAGTTATGACGACTGGCAATAGATCAGGACAAGGAAAATATCTATAGTCATTAGCTTCTTCTTTAGACCTCATAGACCTAGTTTCATTTTTTATACTGTCATATAAACGAGTTTCCTGAACTACAGATTCTCCAGATTCAATAACCCTAATCTGTCTTTCTATCTCAAAATTAATAGCTTTTTCAATAAATTTAAAAGAATTTAAATTTTTTATTTCAGCTCTTGTTCCTAATTCTTTATCTTCAGTTTTTTTCATTGATACATTAACATCGCATCTCATAGACCCTTGAGCCATAATGCCATCACAGATATCTAAAAAAGTTACAAGTTGTTTGACCGCTTTAAAATAAGCAACTGCTTCTTTGGCATTAGATATTTCTGGCTCAGAAACTATCTCTAATAAAGGGGTTCCAGCCCTATTTAAATCAACTCCTGTTTCCCCTTCAAAAAGATCATGAATAGACTTACCAGCATCTTCTTCTAAATGAGCCCTGGTAATATTAATAATTTTCTCTTCACCCTCAACCAATATTTTTATTGAGCCTTTGCCAACAATAGGCATAGCCATTTGTGTAATTTGATAACCTTTCGGCAGGTCTGGATAGAAATAATTTTTCCTATCAAATGAAGATGTTTGATTAATTTCTGCATTAGTTGCTAATCCGAACCGAATAGCTTTATAAAAAGCATCTTTATTAGCAACAGGTAACACTCCAGGAAGACCCATATCAATAAGATCTACATGAGTATTTGGTATTGCACCAAATCCTGTTGAACCCCCAGAAAAAAGTTTAGATTCAGTTGATAGTTGAACATGAATTTCTAATCCTATAACAGTTTCCCAACTCATTAGTTGATCTCCCCATCAGGTCTTTTTAGATGCCAGTCTGTTGAAATCTGAAAATTATGAGCAACCTGAAGCAATTTACTTTCTTGTAAAAAGTTACCTATCAATTGAAGTCCTATAGGTTTGTTATCTTCCATTCCATTGGGAATAGATAATGCAGGCAAACCAGCTAAATTTGCAGGGATAGTAAATAAATCCTCTAGATACATTTGTATTGGGTCATCACCTTTAGATCCAGCACCAAACGCCGCACCTCTTGTAGTTGGCGACATAATGACGTCTACTTTCTCAAAAGCACTATCGAAATCATTTTTAATTAGTCTTCTTACTTGTTGAGCTTTTTTATAATATGCATCATAAAATCCTGCAGAAAGAACATAAGAGCCTATTAAAATTCTTCTTTTTACTTCATCTCCAAATCCTTCAGACCTTGTTCTTATATAGAGATCTTCCAAATTTTTTGGATCTTCACATCTTCTGCCAAATTTAACTCCATCAAACCTTGATAGATTCGATGAGCACTCAGCAGGCGCAACCACATAATAAGTAGGTACAGACAATGAAATATTTGGCAATGATATTTCAACAAATTCTGCTCCAAGAGATTCGTAATGCTTCTTAGATTCTTCAAAAACTTTAACAACATTGGTGTCAAGCATAGACAAGTCAAACTCTTTAACAATTCCTATTTTTAAGCCTTTTATCGAAGTTGAAAGATCAGAAGTAAAATCAGGAATTTCTTCATCAAGAGAAGTGGTATCTTTTGTGTCATGTGAACACATCTCATTAAGCATAATGGCACAATCTTCGGCCGTTCTTGCCATAGGTCCAGCTTGGTCGAGACTTGAAGCAAAAGCTATCATTCCCCATCTTGATATTCTGCCATATGTTGGTTTAAGGCCAGTTATTCCACAAAGAGATGCCGGCTGTCTAATGGATCCACCTGT
>Ga0257106_1000454_pt1 | contig 24440 bp, 14 predicted proteins | sample LP_taG_3_FD_190177 | JGI IMG/M metagenome (GOLD analysis project Ga0257106, IMG submission 190177) | Marine microbial communities from Northeast Subartic Pacific Ocean, Canada - LP_J_2011_P26_10m | ecosystem: Environmental > Aquatic > Marine > Oceanic | place: Canada: Northeast Subartic Pacific...
GGCGGAGGGAGAGGCGGGGCGGGCGCGGGGGAGGAGGCAGGCGGGGCGCGTACGACGAGGACGACGACATCATGTTGCCCAAGTAGTAATAAGTGTAATAAGCGTCGGCGATGTAGCCTGTTCCTCGTTTCGTCGTCGTGTCACTCAGCGGACGTTGATGATTCCCCTGCATCTATCCGCGCCGCAGTCGCACGGCGCCTCGTTCTCCGGCGTATCCGGCTTGAACTTGTAGTCGTACGTGAGCTCCTCGCCGGCGGCGACGTCCCTCTGCGTGACGAGCACGATTTTACGACTCCCGCCAACCTTCACGGAGCGCGTCACGCAGTTGGGCTCGCAGCAGTGGTTGACGAACCGCGTGATGTTTCCCATCCGCGTGGCGTCCACGATGGTCCCTACCGCCGGGTCCAGCGTGAACATGTACGTCGCGGCGCGCGCGAGCTCACACGCGGTCGCCACCCGGCCCTCGCGCTCGGCCGCTTTCACGATTTCCGCCTTTTCCAACTCCTCGCGAAGGTCAGCCTCCGCGTTGGTGATGACCTCGCCGACGTACTCGAGCGCCATGCACTTGGCGGGTAACGGCACCGTGGCGTAGACGCCGAGGCCGCTGATCCTTGAGCGGTCCACGCGGAAGAAGGGTGCCAGGTTTTTGCACCGCTCGTGCTCGGCGACGACGGCCTTCTCCCGAGCCGCCTTCGTCATCGGGCTCGGCGGGTTCGCCGGAGCCGTCAGAAGCGGCTGCTGCGACAACGGCTGTGAAAACGGCTGCGAAGGGGAGCCCGCGGGGCTGGACGCGCTGAGAACACGAGTGGCATCGCTACGAAGCCGTCGGCGCTCCGCAACGCGTTCGTCAGCCGTCGTGGGTGAGACTGAGACGGAACCGACGGGCGAGACGGGAGGACCCGAAGTCGAATTCATCGCGGCTGATGACGCGGCGCGTCGCTTGGCGTCCATCGAATCACCGCCGTTCTTCGTCGACGCGACCACGCACGGCAGCATGAGCCGTTGCACCTCTCGCGTCTTGACGTTGGACGTGTCGTGGAGGAGGTTCGGCGGGGATACCGCGGACCGCTGTTCCGTGCTCCATCGCCACGCGTGTACGTCACCGCCGGGAATTCCCACGTCGTTTGCGTCGAAATCCGGGTCGGGTCGGTAGACGGCGACGTCCTCGTCGCCGACGTCGCCCCTGCGCACGAACGGCCTGGCCCTCGCGCAGCCGGGCTCGAAAGTTGGTGCGTGAACGCGGCGCCGTTTCTTCGGCGGGACGTCGAGGATGGACCCCGCGCGGTTCCTCGGCGAGTCCGACGGTCCCGCCGGCTTCACCTCCCGGACTTCTTCCATCTCCCCCGCTTTTTCGTCCTCGACGAGTTCTTCCTCCGCGGCGTCAGCCGTGAGTCGCTCGAGGAGCTCACCGCTGCGCGCCAGGAACGCGCGCACGGACCCGAGGCGCTTGTGCGCGGGCGGCGTCTCCGTCGGCGTGCCCGGCGGCGACGGCTTCGGGGTGACGAATGAATCGAGCGCCGTCCCGGGAGGGGAAGGGCTTCGGGGTGGCGGGTCGTTTTTCGGTGAATTTGCATCGCCGCGAGTGTCGTTATCCGGGATCTCGAAGCGTCCCCGCCTTTTCGCCTTCCGCCGAACACTTTTCCCGATGTGCTTGTCGAGCTCGATGTCCGCGGGGGGCTGCGCGTCGATGTACGCGAGGGCCTCGGTGATGGACCCGTATCGCGCGGGGATGCGCGGCGTGAGCTGGCGCTCGATCCCGCGCGCGCGCGTCAGCAGAGACTCGACCCTGCCGCCGCCGCCGCCGCCGCGCGGGTCGATGAGCGACTTCGGGATGATTTTTTTGGCGGGATGTTTCCCACGTCTCCCGCGACTCTCTGTTGTTGGCGCTGGACCGATGCGGGTCGTCGCGCGTGGCTCGGGGACGAGGCCGACGACTTCTTCGCAAGTCGCAGGCGTATCGACGACATCCCGAAGCGAGCACATGAGCTCGGCAGCCTCGATGTCCTCTTCGCTCACCACCCGTCGCAGGTGAGGCGCCGTCACCTCGCCCGTCGCGGCATGTTTGATGCTGTCAGATCCGCTCCTCCCGTCGCGGGCGGTCGAGGCGGGCCGTTCGAGGCGCGTCGCGAGGGTGACGCGCGTATCGACGTCAGCCTCGCGCGTACGCGTGGCAACACTCGGAGGCATCGTTCCCGGCGCTCCGTTGAAAATCTCCGACCCGCGTCGTCGCGTGCCGCGCGTGTCAGAACTGTCGTCACGTCCGATGATGGCGCACCTGAAGTTTGGCTTGAGAATGGACAAGCGACTCGTTTTCTTCGCGACCGTTTCCCTCCCTGTTTTGTGACAGATGTCGGCAGTCACCTCACTTCGGAAACGAAATATCGAATTAGTCGAAATAGCACAGATTCTCTACGTCAACCAGTCAGGAAAAACCAAATGGGAAAAAAACTCGCCAATCACGGAATACGCCTATTTCCCTTTCTCGGAAAAGTAAAAGCCACGACCAGGAGGAGCCACGACGCCTCACTCTCCTCCCCGCACCATCACCATGCAGCTCAGGAACGGAAAGCGCAAGCTCGATGCGTACCGTCCCACCTTCGATCCGCACTTGGATATCGCGACCGTGGTGTTCTCCCACGTGCAATGCGTCAAGACCCGCCATAACCTCGCGGTGGTGAGCAAGTTGTGGAGGGACGCCTCCAAGCCTGCCGCTGCGTACCCTCGCACGTTCGACTTCGGCGCGTTCCCGGACATGGGTGAACACACGCGGTTTACTCGTATCATAGCCCATATGGACAACGACGAAGCTCTGTCTCTGCCCTACGAGAGAGTCGTCGGACTTCTTGGTGGAGCTGCGGAACGCGTATGTTACTTCGCTGCTATCCGGGGGAGTGTAAGACTGCTGAAGTGGGCGCGAGAGAACAACCGTGATTGGCGTGCGGGCACGTGCGCTTACGCAGCCCTTCATGGACACCTGCCCGCTCTCCAGTACTTGCACGAGAACGGATGCCCTTGGGACTCGGACACGTGCTATTGCGCCGCCCGTTACAAACGCTGGGACTGTCTGCAGTACGCGGTGGACAACAAGGCACCGCATAGGGAGATATACTCCAAGAAGCACGCGAAGCATCTCCGATGAAATGCCAACAATAGACGAGTACAATCTTCGCACGTTCTCACACTCGCACCCGCTTTTCGATGTGTCATCATGCGCTGAGTTTGACGCTCGCGTTCATCGCGCAATGATCTTAACGATGAGAATCAAAACGATTCAGAGCTAAGGGAACGACGTTCCCGATCGATAATCACGTCGTAACGACGAAAGCATACGTACGTCTCATCACGCCGCCGCGGATTCCGCCTCTGGGCTGGCCAGCCTGGGCGTCCCCGGCGAGCCCGTCGACCCCACGTCGCCGCCTCCCGCACTCACAGGCGTCTCCACGTCCAGCACGCTCGCCAGCTTCCCCGCGGGCGACGGCGTCATCTTAGCGAACGCGTCGGGCCCCAGGCTCGGAAAGAGCGCATCCGGCGACGGCGGCTTCAACGGAGAACCCGCGTTGAACGAACCGTCCCGAAAGTTTTCCTTACCGAAACTCCCCGGCGCGTTGACTGATCCGGCGGACACTCCCCCTCCCGGGCTAGGAGACGCGTACCACCCACCGAGTGACTGCCCACTGCCCGCCGCGGACGACAGCGCGAGCTTACTCGCGGCGAAGGACTGGTGCAGTCGGACCACCTCTTCCTGTTCCCGCTCTAGCGCCGCTTTGGTCTCCTCCAACTGGTTAGCGCAGTTGGCGTATTGCGTGTACAGGTAATAGGTCTCCTGTTTCTGCCGCTCGACGGCATCCGTGAGCCGCTCGGCGTCCGCGTTGGCATCCTCGAGCTGTGCGGCGAGGCGCGTGGCCTCCGCCTCGCTCTTGGATGCGCGTGTTCGCGTCTCTTCCAGAGCCGACCCGGTTACGGACACTTTCTCCGCCGCCGCCGCCGCCGACTCCCGCGCCTCGCTCTGGTACTTCTCCAGGCGGACCCTCGCGTCCGCCAGCGCCTCCCGGGCCGTCCGTTCCCGCGCCCTGGACTCCTCCAGCTCCTTCCGGGACTTATCCGACGTTTCACGCGCGGAAGACTCGGCGGCTCGCGCGGCGGCGGCGTCCCGCTCCGCCGCCACGCACGCCGCCATCGCCTCCTTCCATTCATCCGCACCCTCCTTCACGGCCGACCTGGCGCGCTCAGCCTCGCCCCTTGAGCGTATGAGGTCCTTCTCGAACGTCTCCGCTTTTTTGTTCGCGACGTCCGCCTCCTTGCGAAGCGTCACGCACATGGCATCCGCGGCGATGAGCTTAGCCTCGAGCGCCACGAGCTTCGCGTCAAACTCGCCCACGCACTCCTCGGCGACGGCCACCTTCTTTCGAAGTATCGCGTTATCCGCGTCCATTGCGGAGTTCTGTTTACGTGCGGTGTCCAGTGCGGCCATCGTGGACGCCTTGTCGGCGCGTTCGGCGTCCAACAGAGACGTAGTCTCGGCGAGTTTTGACGCCGTTCGCGCGTACTCGATCTTTTGGTTTTCCAGTTCGACTCGGAGCCCCGACGCCGTCGCCTCGCCGGCGCGTTCAACCTCGACGCATCGCGCCCTCGCCTCGTCCGCGCGCCGCTCCACAGCCTGCCGATGCGCCCGTAGCTCCTCGCCCCTGCACCGGTGTTCCTCGCATTCCGCCGCGAGGTCCGATACTTTCCGCTCGAACCGGGCCCGTGACTCGGTTTCATCCTCGAGTCGTGATTTGAGCTCCCGGGCCGCGGCTTCTTGCGCGACGCGTAGGTCCCTCTGCTCCGCGTGCTCCGCCGCGAGGTTCGTGACGGATGCGCTGAGGAGCTCGATCTCCTCCTTGAGCTTCTCGGATCGCATCTGCGCCTTGGCGAGGGCGACTTTCGCGTCGGAGTTGCTCCGGGCGTCGTCCTCGAGGTCCTTCAGGCATCGGCGAAGGGACCGGATCTGAATCTCCTGCTTGGTGAGCTCGCTGGTGTCGCGCGTCGCGATGAGCATCTGCCGCGTGTCCAGCGCTAGTTTCGCGCAGGACTCTTGTCTGGCCTTCCACGCGGTCCACACCGCGTCGGACGCGGCGGAGGGTGCCCACATGCCCCCGAACCAGTGCTCGTCTCCGTTTCTCATGCGAACCGCGATCCCCGGGGCGGTGACGTACTCCTCCTTGACGCGAACCTCCTTAACGTTGTCCAGGGACAGTAACAGCGTGATGGGCTTGTGCGGGCCCCAGATGGTCCAGCCGTTTGGCCTGTGGAATCCCACGTGCTTGGAGAAGACGTAGAGGTTCCCGGCGCCCACGAGGGACGAGGAGCCGAGGGCGCACTGGATGACGGTGATGAGCTGTTCGTTCGCGTCTGGGAGGCCGAAGATGGCGAAGGCGCCGCCCGCGGCGTGCGCGGATGCGAGACGAGTCTTGGCGAGCCTCGCGCGGCGCGCGTTGCCGCGGAAGCGCGCCTGGAGCGCCGCGATCCGCGCCAGCGCATCGGCCGAGAGCCCCGAGTACTTGGCCGAGATTTCCTCGGGGGTCGTCACCGAGAACTCCTCGGCGGCCTTGTCGGGGTTCCCGAGAAGCGCCTCGACATCGTGCACCGCGACGGCGGGTGGGATATCCATCGCGTCGGCCATCACCTCGTGCCCGTAGTCCCGTCTGGGGGAACAGAGCATACAGGACGAAGCTCGGAGCTGACGAACGCGAATTCAAATGCGCAACGGGCAACGGGGCGATTTTCTGTTGTCACAACGAGCTGAGCAGCTGAGTGAACTTTTACAAGAGACATTATTGCGGTCTCGTCACGCCACGGCGGATGCAACCTTCGCGAGCAGCTCGGCGATTCTCGCATCCTTCGCCGCGCACTCCTCCCTCAGCGCCACTAGCTCCCCGTCCTTCACCTCCAACGCATCACGCACGCGCGCCTCCAGCTCCCGCTCCAGCTCGAGCTCCCGCCGGCTCACCGCCTCTTCCCTCTCGCGCATGATCCCGTCGTCGGACCCAAACGGAGACGACGATCCAAACGGCGACCCGAGCGCCATCCCCGGCGACAGCGGGTTCACGAACAGCTGCCCGGCACCCCCGCCTGGATCCATCCCCATCGGCGACGCCTGCTCCTTCAGCCGCTCCATCTCCTCCGCCATCCGTTGCTTCTCCAGCGTAGCCTGTACACAAAACACACGTGCCCGTCAGTTCAATCGCCCGTGTACGGAAAAAAAAGAAACTACTCACCTCCGCCATGGCGCGTCGCATCGTCGCCTGCTCCGCCTGCAGCGTCCGCACCTGGTCGCTCAACGCCTCAGCCTCGTTCTCTTCACCCGCGCGCTTCAGTCGCCGCATGAGCTTCGCCGCGAGTTCGCTGTCGGGGCCGTCGGCGATTGACTTTTTAGCCGCGGCGGCGGCTCGCACTCGCACGCGCTCTGGGGACGTCACCTGCGACTGCATTCGCCAGTGCAGCGGCGAGTGCGGCGCCGGTGTCGCGTTCGCGGTCACCGGCGGGGCCCTCGTGCCGTCGTTCTCGTCGTTTTCATCGTCGTCCGAAGAACACCACCCCGAGGAGTTCTTGGACTTGGCGATTGGACGGACTCTGAGTCCCGGCGTCTCCGTCGAATTAGATACTTTTTCTTTGTCCTTTTCCTCCGTCGGCGGCGTGGTCGGCCCATCCGGCGTCGAAGCATCTTCCGATTCGTCTTGGCGAAGAAATGTTTTGATCGTCGGCGTCGGCGTCCTCGCAGTGCTTGGCGTCCTCGCGAGCTTGGCCGCCTCCGCCTCCACCCTCGCTCGCTCCGCCTCCTCCTCCGCCTTGGCGTACAGCACCTCGTTGTCCTCCTCGAGCATCTCCTTTTCCCTGCGAACCTGCGCCAGGTTGGCGGATAGCTCAGCCTGCCGCGACAGGAGCGCCTCCACCTCCCGCGCCAAACTCTCCCGATCCGCGTACGTCTGCTCCTCCTTCTCGTAGAGCTCCGCTTTCAGCGCGGCAACCTCGCGTTGCATCCGCGATCGTTCATCGCGAAGCGTCTCCATGTGCCGCTGGAGCTCCTCGGACCGTCGTTGCAGCGCGTGCAGCTCGCGTTCACGCGCGGGGGTCATCGAGGAGCTCATCGGGGACGAGGAGGCCGCCATCGGCGAGCTCATCGTCGGTTGCAACGCCGGCGACGCCGTTCGACTGGGCGATGAATGAACGTCGATTGAGTTCTGACCACTTTCCTCGTCTCCCTCGATGACGTTGCGAAGCGCGGTGTTCACCAGACGGTGCACCTCGTGCTCCCGCCTCGCGTCCGCCTCGAGCTTCCCGAGCCGCTCGCGCACCGCGTCGGCCTCAGCCTTGGCGGCCGCGACCTCCGCCTCGCGCGCCGCGTCGAGCTCGAGTTGCTGCGCCAGGAAATCCTCGACGACTGTATCAGCCGCGTCCTTCATCGCTCTGTCGTACGCGGCGTCCACCTCGTCCGCCTGTTCATCCACCTGCGTGTGGAGCATCTCCACCTCGTCGCTGAGGTGCTGGTTCTCGCGCTCGAGTTCTTTGAGTCGTGCCTGGAGCATGACTTTTTCGGTGAAGAGGTGTTGGACCTGCTTGGTGAGTTGTTCGTCTTCGTTGCGGCGGTTCGCGGCGGATGGCGATCGGAGCGCCGAGACGTCGCGCTCGACGGAGACGACGGCGAGCTTGCGGAGCTCGGTTTTCGCGCGGTACTCCTTGGCCACCTCGCTCTTCTCCACGCTGAGCACACCGATGAGTGGGGCATCCTGCGTGTACGGGGGACGGGGACGGGGACGGGGTCAGGGTCTTTATCGCGATTGTCGCAGTCGTTGGCGCGAAAACGACGTTGGTGCGGGGGGGAGGATGGGGGCGCACCTGCGGCAGGATCTCCAGCTTCATCACCTCGCAGCACCGCCTGAACACTTCTTTGTTATCGTCGAAGTCGCACAGGATGTTCTGCCTGTACTTGGTGTGCAGCTCCAGCGCGTTGTACGGTGTCTTGGCGGTGGGCACGCGCAGCACTTGGATCTGGTCCCTGGGCATGACGAACTGGTACGCGGTGCCGAAGAGCCCGGTGGCGGCGACGAAGCGCGCGCGCTTGGCGTCGACGTCCAGCGTGCCCAGCAGGTTGACGCCGTCGCCGCTGGACATGACGTAGCTGCAGTTCCAGCTGTTCGGGCCCTTGGGCTTGGGCCTGGTCGGCGACATAGGGGGCGTGGCCATGGTGTCGCGGATACACACTCAGATTCAACGAAGCGGAAAGTTCAACACCTCCCGCGTTCGCGCACAGCTGTGTCCTCTCTCCGACGCGAGCCCGAGCCGGGTCCCGCGTCGCCCTTCGTTCGGTCGCGTTCGCGTCCGAAGGTCTGGGGCGTCGCCGCGTGGATCCGCGCGGCGGTGGGTGCCCCACGGCAGGGCGGCAAACGGCGCCTTTACAGCACATCGTAGACGCTAAAAGCCAGAGCTCACCGCGAGAAAAGAAAGCTGTCGTCTGCAAAACAAACGGCTCGACTAGCACTTTTTAGTCTCCCCGAAACAGGGTTTATTAAATCGTCAGCCGGCGGTCAATCATGAAAGCCCATACGATGTCATCAATTTTTAATCAATTTAATCATCAAGGTTATTTCTAAGCTGGACGGCATCCTGACGAATGTTTCATTGTCGGCGGGGCGAGAGAGGAGGCATGAGCGCCCCGACCCCCCCGCCCGTGGTGGCGGCGGTGGCGTCCAAGATGGAGGTGGACGACGCGCCGTTATCCACCGAGGCTAAGGACCGCATGAAGGCCGTGGGCATCACCCACCTCACGCCCGTGCAGGAGCGCACGATACGCGCGGTGGTGGTCGATCAATTAGACGTACTGGTGCGGGCGCCGACGGGATCGGGCAAGACCCTCGCGTACCTCCTCCCCATCGCGCACGCGCTCGCGAGGCTCCCTCCGGCGGACCTCAGCACCCCCGGGCGCCCCAACGCCATCGTCTTCCTACCCACCAGGGAGCTCGCCGCGCAGGTGCACGAACACGCCGAACGGCACGTCGCCGCCGCGGGTTTCCCATGCGCGCTCGTCGTCGGCGGCGCCGACGAAAAGTCGCAGCTCGCCGCCGTTCGCGCGAACGCGCGGTGCGTCATCGGAACCCCGGGCCGCATCAAGGAGTTCGTCGACCGCGGCGTCATCAAGACCGACGGCGTCATCGCGCAGGTCCTGGACGAAGCCGACCGGCTCCTCGACGGAGGGTTCGAACGCGACGTGGAATCAGTAATGACGCCGCCGGGGGGCGCCGCGAGGACCATGTGCCTGAGCGCCACGATGCCCCAATCACTCGCGCGGTTCCTCCAGCGGCAGCTCCCGCCCGACCACGCAGTCATCGACATGTTCGGGAAAGGCGGCGGGAACGTCGGGGGATCCGTGGAGCATCTCGCGGTGACGACGCGGCCGATTGATTTAGTCGGCGTGGTGCTGGATGCGATCGACGCGTACGCCGGCGGCGGCCAATCACATCGCGGGGATATCGACGATGGCCAATCACAGCGCGCCACGGGGCAGACGATCGTGTTCGTGGAGACCAAGGCGTTCGCGGAACAGCTGTCGGGCACGCTCGCGATTGCGTACGAGGTACGAGGCACGCTCGGGCGACTCGGTCATTTTGGTTATTTTTCATCGACCCGCCCCGATCCTTTCGTCATTCTTTTCACCCGCGGGAAGTCGCACCTCTCCGGACGCGCCCGCCGCCGGTCGATGATTACATCCAGATCGTCCTGACCATAACATGTGGGCTAACGAAATAGACTACAATTCTATTAGACCCGCGGCGGTGCGCCCCGGCTTGAAGGTTTTTCCCCGAAACGGCGTTTCTCCTCACCAAATGTCCAGATGAATGTGTTACAATTCTTACCTACATTCCCTGAGGTTTGACGCTGATTAAAACTGACACGTTGTACATGATGGATCGGCGGGGAGACCGTTTCGCGCCCGTGCTTTTCCCCGACCCGGCCTTCCCGCCCGAACGCTCGTCCTGTGTGGTTTCAAGCGATGATGATCAACCCTTTTTTATCACATGTTAGACTTTCGAGTCCTTTTAGACGGGGACGATGCAAAGACAAAAGTTTCCTGAGCGCCACACAGGGCTGGTTTTTGGTTTTCCGCGGCGGGTCATCGACGCCGACTCGTTCATCCACGGTTTCTTTCCATCCTCCACGGATTTTTTATTTCACGAGGTCAACGAGTTGACCGCCGAATTGAATTTGCTCCCATCCATTGTGACAGGAGCGACTGGACGCAGATGGCGAGAACCAAAGCGCGGTTCGGCGCAGAACCGTCACCTCGCTTCACGGCGACCTCCCCCAGATGGCCAGGGACGCCGCCATCGCGTCCCTCCGCGCGGGTGAGTGCGACGTCCTCGTCGCCACCGACGTCGCCGCCCGCGGGCTGGACCTTCCGGGCGTTGAGCTCGTGATACACGCGGATTTACCCAGGAGCGCCGGTGCGTTTCTTTTTATTTTGATACGGGCAATTAGAATGACGTAAGTGTGTTTTGTTGTTTTGTTTACAGACGCGTACGTGCATCGAGCCGGGCGCGCGGGCCGGCCCGGGTGCGCCGTTCGCGGCGCCTCGCTGCTTCTTCCCCCTCCCGGTCCGGAGCACGCGGCGGCGGTCGCGAGGCTGGAGCGTGACGCGAAGGTTGCGGTGCGACGGCTCACGGCGGTTGGGGAGCGCGAGGCTCGGGGGCGGAGCGTCGCGGCGGCGGCGGCGGCGTCCGCGGCGGCGGCTTCTAGAAGTTCCGACGGTCTTCTAGACGGCGTCGGCGTCGCGACGTCATCGCCGGTGAGCGAGGAGGACGCGCGGGTCGCGAGGGCGAGGCTGGGTGAGCGGATGCTCGTGGCTGACAGATTCGGGGAATTCACGGGTGAGTTGAGCGAGCTGCGGGGCGGTCGGTCCGGTAAGTCGGGTAAGTCGCGGGGCAAAGGGAAGGGCCGGCGTTAGGTGAGTAACGTGTGACGTAGGTAGAGGGCACTAGCTAGCTAGCGGGTTTAATTAGATGATGACGTAGAGGACTGGCGTTTGTCGCGGTGGTTTTTCTTTTTTTAATTTTGGCATGCGTGTGGATCGGGGCCACGTGTGCGCGTTTCGATGCCTCTGCAATACACCGATCGATGCGAAACTTTGCAGGGACGCGCGCGAGCACCTCGGGCGTCATCGTGGCACACAAAAAAGAACAAAAAGCTGTCACCTGCCGGGTTCGAACCGGCGCACATTGCTGTAGAGGGTCTTAAGTCCTCCCCCTTAGACCACTCGGGCAAGGTGACTGTTTGCTCGTACGAGCACACGGCGCAATTGATTTACAATTGACGTGTTTGGCAACGGCGAAAGTACTAATGGGTATGGGCCACCCCCGTTTATAAATACTTGATAATTCTCAGTTCGCGGCTTATGGGTCGGCATTTCGGGGTTGGCGGGACGCGGACGGAGTCGAACAACGACATCGTGTGAACTTTCTTTTCTTCCGGTGCCATCGCGCTGCCGCGCCCCGCACACCTCCGGCAGCGAGCATGGCATCCCCCGCCGCCCCTCCTCGGGCGTCGCAGCTCCAGGGGGTGCTGGAGTTTCTCCGCGAGCACGGGTTCGCCGAGGTGCGCCCCGAACCCTCCACGAGTCGCACCCAAACGTCCTTTCCCACCCACGGCTTTTCAAACGCTTCTTGTCAGCGCTGACCGCGAAGAGCCCCCGCCCCCCGCGTCCCTTTCCAACCACCAGGCGGAGGCGAGCCTGCGAACGGAGATGGAGGCGAGGATGGATACGTTGGCGGAGGACGAATCCAACGACGGGGATCACGGCGCGATGTCCCCGAGCAGCGGGAACGAGGATCCGTCGAGCCCCAGATCCACCCCGTCACACACAAAAGTTGGCACCTCGCCGCGAGGAACGCCCATGGACGTCACCAAGCTCGCGGCGGTCATCGACGAGATCGAGGCTGACATGCTGGACGACGACGCGGATGCAGTCAACGCACGCGCCGAAGATGAAGATCCCGACGGGGAGGAAACACCCCCGGACGACGACCGCCTCGACCGCGACTCCGCCAAGACCAGATCCCCCGATGCGCACAAAAAAGACGAAGACGACGACGACGAAGACGAAGAAACGCGGCGCGAGTCGATCAAACTGTCCAACAAATGCGTCCCCGCGCCGAACCACCCACACCTCCACGGCGACGAGGACCCCACCGCGCACGCCGCCATGCTCGCACGGTGGCAGGTGGACGACGTGGACGTATACGACCTTCACGACGCCGGCTACGACGTTTTACCCATCGATCGACGCGAGGAGGACCGGTTCATCAGCTCGGAGCTCGTCGGCGGCGAGCGCGACGACGACAGCCTTCATGCGGACACGCGCGTGGGGTGGTGGCAACCCAAGGTTGGCGAGGAGACGATCGAGGCCGACGCGAGGCCGTGGCGCGATGACCTGGGCAAGGAGGGTACACAAGGAGGGTACGCCGACAGTCGGCCGCGGGACAGCGCTCAAGATTGGAAAGCGGATGATCGAACCGGCGTTGACTCCCCCGCGAACAGCGACGTCTCAAGCACCGGCTGGGTCACCGAGCGCAAGGGGGAGTCAACGCCAACGCCGCAGGGGGTGCCCCCGCCGAAGACGTGCGTCCCAACCGGCGTGTTCGACGCCGTCTCTGGCTGGAACGCCGACTTTAACGTCGGAGTCGATCTCACCGTCACAGCCGTCACCGCTGGGGACGGATCCGCCGCGCACGTGGTGACCACCTTACACGCGCCCGCTGACTCCCCCGGGCCCCCGGATGCCCCCCCCACCGAGTTCGCGTTCGATAAGTCCCCGACGCTCAGCGTCAACGGCGGCGGCGGGACGGAGATGCGCGGGGGAGTCAACGTCAACGCGGGGGCGGGTGTCAACGCGTCGGGTGTCGTCGCGTCGTCGAGGGTTGACGGGTCGGCGACTCCCGCGAGCGAGTGCGCCGACGGCCCGGCGCTCGGCTGGGGCGGGAGCGAGTTCGGCGGGAGCGCGACGCCGCGAAGCGACTTGAGCGGGGGTGTGGGCGGGGAGTCGACGCTCGGTGGAGCCGCGGATGCGTTGAGGGCGTGGGCGGATTCGAACGAGGCCGCCGCGGGCGAAGAAGTCGTCTCGAGGCGCGAACTCGACGCCGAGGTTGAGACGAAGGTGGAGAGTATCCACGCGCGGGATTCGTTGGACGCGTCCTGGGCGGACGGTAACGTCAGCGACGAGCACGAGGACGTCGTGGACGCTGATTCGGACCGAGGGCGGGGGAACGAAGTGGGCTTCCCGACTGACGACGAGCGCCGCGAAGATGAAACGTATTTGACGTTTAGTCTGCCCATCGTCCACCGGCTGCACCGCACGGGGTTCGAGGAGGAGAAGGACTTCCCCGTGCGCATCGGCGACATCGTCGCGGGGCGGTACGAACTGACCGAGTACCTCGGCAGCGCGGCGTTCTCCAAGGCTGTGCAGGCGGTGGACCTCGACACGGGCGACGTCGTGTGCCTCAAGATTGTCAAGAACAACAAGGACTACTTTGACCAATCATTGGACGAGATCAAGCTCCTGCGGTAAGTTTATTTTAACTCTCGTATGGGCAATTAGAATGACATCGTGTTTTGTTCACAGGTACATCAACGATGAGGACCCGACGGACGCGTTCGGCGTGTTGCGGCTGCACGACTACTTCTACCACCGCGAGCACCTGTTCATCGTCACCGAGCTCCTGCGCGCGAACCTGTACGAGTTCCAGAGGTACAACCTCGAATCCGGCGAAGCTCCGTACTTTACCCTACCCGCGCTGAAAAAAATCTCGAGGCAGCTGCTGACGTCGCTGGAGTATCTCCACTCCTTGGACCTCATCCACTGCGACTTGAAGCCGGAGAACATCCTGATCAAGAGCTACAGCAGGTGCGAGGTCAAGGTCATCGACTTTGGCTCCAGTTGCTACGTCACCGACCACCTCAGTTCGTACGTGCAGTCCAGGTCGTATCGAGCGCCCGAGGTGAGTCTCTTTTAAATCTTTGAGTTTTTTTTAATCTTTGCGATGGCGATTGTGTTGTGCTGACGGCACGCGTGTTTTGTGTTCAGGTGATCATCGGCGCGGCTTACGACCAAAAGGTGGATTTGTGGAGCCTCGGGTGCGTACTCGCGGAGCTGTACAGCGGCGAGGTGCTGCTGCACAACGACTCGCTCGCGTCGTTGCTCGGTAAGTTTTATTTTGACTCTCGTATGGGCAATTAGAATGACCTGACGTCGTGTTTTGTTTACAGCTCGATGCGTCGGTATATTCGGTCCTTTCGACCCGCGACTGCTCCGCCGCGGACGGTACGCGGCGAATTACTTCACCAAGAGCGGGTTGGTTTACGAGCGGGACGAGACGAGCGAGGAGTTGCGGCTGATGCGGCCGAAGAAGACGACGCTGGCCAGGCGACTCGGGCTGGACCCCGAGGTGGACGAGGCGGAGTGCGGGAGCGACGGGTTCGTCGGGTTTTTACTGGGGCTACTGGCGGTGAACCCGGACGAGCGGCTGAGCGCGACGCAGGCGCTGGAGCACCCGTGGCTGGCCGATGTGAATCACAGCTGTGAATCATGCGAGAGCTCGGACGGCGGCGGCGACGGGGTCGGGTCCGGAGTCGTCGAAGGAGAGGGTGACGTCGCCGCGCGCGGGGAAGATACGGGGGGAAAGGGTGGGTATACAGACGGCGGCATCTCCCCGGACGTCATGCCGGTGGAGACGAAGGAGAAGACGAAGGTGATCGAAGAGGTGGAGCCGATGACTGTGGAGACGCGGCTCTGAGTTTTGTTTGACGAAGGATGTCATCACGGAATACAAATGGATGGGAAATACACGCGTTTCACCGCGCCCACCCCGCGCGCTTCGGGGAGCCACCGTCCTTTCGGTACCCCCCGCCGTACCCGCGGTCCCTGTCCCTGCTGCCGTCCCTTTTGTGCGACTTGCGGGACTTTGCGCGGTCCCGGCTGCCGTCGCGGTCTCGCCGGTTTTGCTCGTCGTCTCTCCCGTACGGGTGGGCCCTGTCTCGGCTCCTGCTCCGTCGCCGTTCCTTGCCCACGTCGCGGCTCCTGTCCCTGTGTCGGTCACGATCCCTATCCTTGTCCCTGTCACGATCCCTGTCCCTGTCCTTGTCCTTGTCCCTGTCCTTGTCCTTGTCCTTGTCGTGACCGTCCCGCCTCGAGGGGTCTAGCCCTCGGCCTCTCTCCGTGACTCCCGCGACGTGCGGCGCTCGTTGCCCCAGGTTGACGCTCAGCGCCGCCTTGACGCTCGGGGGCCGTTTGCCGCTGGGCGCCTCCGCCCTGCGCGATCCCCCGCACCCGCCGCACCCGAGCGGCTTGTCGTCGAACCCCAGCTTGACGACTCTTTCGACGAGCCGTCGCCTCGTCACCTCTGGGCACCGCGGGAAGATGGTCTCGAAGTAGTACTGGTCCAGCACGAGGTCGCGTACGAAGGCGCCGATGGTGACGTTCTTGCCGCCCGGCATCGGCGCGAACTCCTCGTCGTCTTTGAAGAACGGATCGAACCATCGCCCGAACTCCTTCGGGTCGCGGACGTACCGCACGTACAGGAAACCGAGGGCGCGAATGTACGGGGAATCGCGGTGGTTGATCAGGTGATTGATGTTGCGGTCGTCGAGCTCCATGGTGAAGAGGCGGTACAGGAGGCAGAAGGCGGTGGACGGCCCGCGCGCGTTGCCGCTCATCCACGGCTCCACGTGGTCCACCTCGTTGTAGATCTCGTCGACCAGGTCCATGAAGTCCTCCACCTTGCAGAGCTGCGTGAAGTAGGTCGAATTGAGGACGTTGCTCCGCAGGACCCTCTCCATGTTGTAGCTCTTGCCGTTGTCGACCGCCCCGGTGATGGGCTGAAAACTGGCCATACCGCGTGAGAGACCCTCGCGTCGTCGAGCGTGAAACACCCGCGCCCCTTCGATGCCCCGGCGCCGCAGCTCTCGTCGCAATGAAGGCACCTTCGATTATAACTTTGATGAGGTCGTGGGGCAAATTTTGTTGGCAAAAACTGTGGAGGCCCTATCCGGCGGCGGCCGAGTCGACGGCCGAGGCCCGAGCGCCTGGCACCACACCCCGCCGCGCGAAACATCACGTCTACGCGTCAACGGTTCGTCTCGCACGCGTCGTACCCCTCGACGCGCCGTCGATCACCCAGGGCTCGCCCATCGCACCGGCGCCGCCCTCGCGCAAGCGACCCCGAGAGGCAGAAACAACCTCCGCCCGTCGCCAAGTCGCATCAGCGTCGGCAGATCAGCCGGACGACATGGCCACCGCACGCCGCGATCTCCTCCTGGACATCCAGGCCAAGTCGCAGAAGAAGTGGGCCGATGAGAAGATCTTCGAGGTCTCCGCCCCCAGGGACGGTGCGTTCATTCAGCCCACGCCCACTCACGATCTCACCTCCGATCGCCCGTCGAAGCGTCGGCCGGTCGATCGATCGCGCTTTTCCGGCACCCGAGACTGACCCCGCCCCGCCCCGACCGCGCACACAGGCTCCAAGCCCCCCAAGTTCTTCGGCAACTTCCCGTACCCGTACATGAACGGCATGCTCCACCTCGGCCACGCCTTCTCCCTCTCCAAGCTCGAGTTCGCCTCAGCCTACCACCGCCTCAAGGGCGACGAGGTCCTCTTCCCCTTCGCCTTTCACTGCACCGGCATGCCCATCAAGGCGTCCGCCGATAAGATCAAGAACGAGATGGCCAAATTCGGCAACCCGCCCGTGTTCCCCGTCGTCGACGAGGCTGCCGAGGCTGCTGCCGCCGCCGCCAAGGCTGCCGAGGCTGCCGAGACGGCCAAGAACGCCGATCCCACCAAATTCGCGGCTAAAAAGTCCAAGGCGATCGCCAAAGCGGGCACCGCCGCCTACCAGTGGCAAATCATGAAGTCGTCCGGGGTCCCGGAGGGCGACATTCCCCCGTTCGCGGACCCGTACCACTGGCTCGACTACTTCCCCCCGCTCGCCAAGCGCGACGTCACCGCCATGGGATGCCAAGTAGACTGGCGCAGGTCGTTCATCACCACCGACCACAACCCATTCTATGACGCGTTCGTCCGGTGGCAGTTCAACACCCTCAAGAGCATCGGTAAGATCATCAAGGCTAAGCGCATGGCGGTGTACTCCCCGCTGGACGGGCAGCCGTGCGCGGACCACGACCGCGCGACGGGCGAGGGTGTCGGGCCGCAGGAGTACGTCCTCGTCAAGATGCGAGTCTACGACGAATGGTGAGTTTTTTTTGAATTTGCTTCTTCTTTTTTCCATCCCAGTACGGGTGATTATACTGTACTGAACACACGTGTTTTGTCGACAGCCTCGCGGGCGAACTGGCGTCGCTGGCGGGTAAAAATGTCTTCCTCGCCGCGGCGACGCTGAGGCCGGAGACCATGTACGGGCAGACCAACTGCTGGGCGCTTCCCGACGGCGACTACGGCGCGTTTGAGATGGCCGACGGCGACGTCATGGTGATGTGCGATCGCGCGGCTCGCAACCTGGCGTTCCAGGAGCACACGAAGACGCCCGGGGTGGTGAACAAGCTGTTGGGTTTCAAGGGCACCGCGCTCATCGGCTGCGCGGTCAAGTCCCCGCTCGCGGTGCTCGAGAAGATTTACTGTCTCCCCATGATGACCATCCTGATGAACAAGGGCACCGGGGTGGTGACGTCCGTCCCGTCGGACTCGCCCATGGACTTCATGGCGCTCGGCGACCTCAAGGCTAAGCCCGCGCTTCGCGAGAAGTTTGGCGTGAAGGACGAGTGGGTGATGCCGTTCGAGGTTGTCCCTTGCGTGCACATCCCGGAGTTTGGCGACGCGTGCGCGCCCATCGTCTGCGAGCAGCTCAAGATTAAGAGCCAGAACGAGAAGGTCAAGCTGGAGGAGGCCAAGGGTAAGACCTACCTCAAGGGCTTCACCGACGGGATCATGCTCCTCGGTGTCCACAAGGGTGAGCCCGTGAAGCTCGTGAAGCAGAAGATCCGCGACATCATGATCGCCGACGGCGGCGCCATCGTATACTCGGAGCCCGAGAAGCAGGTCACGTCCCGCTCCGGCGACGAGTGCGTGGTGGCGCTCACCGACCAGTGGTACCTCGAGTACGGCGAGGATGCCTGGCGCGAGCGCTCCGAGAAGTGCCTCGAGGGCATGGTGACCTACCACGAGGAGGCGCGCAAGGCTTTCCAGCACACCCTCGGTTGGCTCCGCCAGTGGGCGTGCTCCCGCGCCTTTGGCCTCGGCACGCGCATGCCCTGGGATCCCCAGTACCTCATCGAGTCCCTCTCGGATTCCACCATCTACATGGCCTACTACACCGTCGCTCACCTCCTACAGGGCGGGGACATGTACGGCAAGGCCCGCCCCTCCGTGAACCCGGAGGCTATGACGGACGACGTCTGGGACGCCATCTTCCTCGGCACCGAGCCGAGCGCCGGCTCGGCGTTTCCCAAAGACCTACTCGACGAGATGCGAGCAGAGTTCAACTTTTGGTACCCCTTCGACCTGCGCGTCTCTGGCAAGGACCTCATCCAGAACCACCTCACGTTCGCCATCTACAACCACACCGCCATCTGGGACAAGGACGAGGGCAAGTGGCCCAAGGGCTTCCGCACCAACGGGCACCTCTTGCTCAACGGCGAGAAGATGTCCAAGTCCACCGGCAACTTCAAGACGCTCAAGACGGCGATCGAGGAGTACTCCGCGGATGCCATGAGGTTCGCCCTCGCCGACGCGGGCGACGGCATCGAGGACGCCAACTTCGTCCACGACACCGCGAACGCCGCCATTCTCCGGTTCACCAAAGAGCTCGAGTGGATCGAATCCATCCGGAAGGAGTCCGCCGACGGTACGCTCCGGCCCGCGGATTCCCCCGCCACCTTCGCCGATAAGGTGTTCGCGAACGCCATCAACACGGCCATCGCGCAGACCAAGGACCACTACGAGAACATGATGTTCCGAGAGGCGCTCAAGTGCGGGTACTACGACCTGCAATCCGCGCGAGACGCCTATCGCGTCCGGTGCGACGGCGACGCCGGCATGCGCGCCGACCTCGCCGCGAGGTTCATCGAGGTTTCCACGCTGCTCGTCGTCCCGTTCGTGCCCCACACCTGCGAGCACGTCTGGGGGGCCATCCTCGGCAAGGAAGGCAGCGTCATCAAAGCCGGCTTCCCCGTCGGCGACGCACCCGACGCGTCCATCGCCGCCGCGGGCAAGTACCTCGACGATTTGGTCAAAACCGTGCGCGGCGGCGTGGCCAAGGCGACGGCGCCGCCCAAGAAGAAGCCGGCCGTGCCTCCGCCGCCCAAGGTTTGCGAACGCGTGGACTTCTTCGTGGCGGAGAAGTTCGGCGGCTGGCAGGAGGTCTGCCTCGGCATCCTCGCCGATAAGTTTGTCGACGGCGACTTCCCCGCGGTTAACGAGATTCTCGACGCGGTGAAAGCCAGTCCGCTGGCGGAGGATGCGAACTTCAAGAACGTCATGAAGATGGTGATGCCCTTCGTCAAGTTCAAGATGAACGAGGCCAAGGTGGCGGGCGCGGACGCGCTCGGGGTCCGCCTCATCTTCGACGAGGCTGGCGTGTTGAGGGAGAATGCCGATTTCGCGGCGAGGGTGTGCGGGTTGAAATCCATCGGCGTGTTTACGGCTGACGCGAGTTGCGCGGAGAAGGAGGCGGCGGTGAAGGGTGGCGTGAAGGTGGACCAGGCGACGCCGGGGAGCCCGGGCGTGAACTTTGTCGTGTCGGAACTCAGCGTGGAGGGCGTCGACATCAACAAGTAACAGGTTGACGTTTGACGGGAGTCTAGCCCCAGTACTGTGCGCATTGAAATATTATCCGACCTGACTCGAGTCTCTTTTTTCGTTAAACGCAGATTCGGCGGCGCGCTTCCTCGGGTGCTCATCGATCGAGAGGCGCGATGGCGGACGCCAAGTACGTGTTCATGAAGATCGTGGCGCCGCTGATGGGTTTCCTCATCGCGAACGTCATGTTCTTCAGCGGGGTGCCCGGGTTTTTGGAGCGGAAGAGGCTGGGCGAGCTGGGCGATTTCAATCCCCTCCCGTACCCCGTCATCCTCGCCAACTGCGCCTCGTGGATCGCGTACTCGCTGTACATCGACGACTACTTCCTCTTCTTCGCCAACGCGCCGGGGATGCTCGTCGGCGTCTACTTCACCATGGTGGGCTACGGCCTCTCGCCGTACGGGGGGAAGACCCGGGATGCCATCGAGCGGTGGACGGTGGGTCTGGTCGGCGCGCTGCTCGCGCTGACCCTGTACGTGGGACTGGTGGCGAAGAAGGAGAGCGACGGGCACAAGCAGACGACCATCGGGCTGTTCTGTAACGCGGTGCTGCTCGTGTACTACGCGTCGCCGCTCACGACGATCAAGGAGGTGCTCGAGAAGCGTGACGCGTCATCGCTTTACTGGCCGATATCGTGCGCCAACTTCGTCAACGGGATGTCTTGGGCGACGTACGGCTTGGCGCTGAACGATTGGCTGCTCTTCGCGCCCAACGCGGTGGGCGCGGCGCTCGGTGCGTCGCAGATGGCGCTGATCCGCGCGTATCCATCGCGCGGGGACGGTGGTGGATCTGGCGGCGAGAGGCTCGAAGCCCAGAGACGAACATCGATGCGGCAAACGCCGAGCACCACGGACCTTCTCTCCGACCCGATGGGCCCGGGCGCGGAGACGAACGCGTAGCACTAGCGTTAGCACACTACTAGCTAGCTAGATACGATGCAGTGAATGATGATAGACTGATGAGTGTCATCATCACAAGATTTCGGCTGTAAGTGTAGTGTTTAAACCCCATCCTCTTCTAAAACCCGGACTCACTTTCGCTGCTCTGGCGAGCACACGAGACCGGCGGCGTCCGCGCCAACCTTTCCGAGGTTGCAAACCGGGCACACCGACCCCTCCTGCTCCTTCACGAACCTCGCGCCGCACGTGGGGCACGCGCAGTCCGCGGTGCCCCTGTAGATGGGCACGAACGTCGCGGCGCACACCACGAAGGGGTTGCGGGAGTCGTAGTCGAGCTCAACCTCATCCTTGTTCTCGCGCTCGCAAGCCTGCAGCACCTGCTTCGCCTGCTGCGCAACCTTGACGGGCGGCGACAGCTCCAGCAGCCTCCTCGAAAACTCGGCGGCGGTGTTGAAGTTCTTGAGCTTGAAGAAGATGGACATCGCGGACCGCAAGGACAGCGACAGGTGAATCGGCTGCATCGAGCAGTGCGTAAAGTACGCGGCGAGCTCCGCCGCGCGCTTCGGATCATCCTTGAACTCCTTGCGCTTGATCTCGATGCGAAGCGCGCTGGCGTACTCGCGCGCGATGCCCAACAGCTCCCGAACCTCGTCAACCTCGCGCCTGGACTCCACGAGGAGCACCGCGATGGAGTGGATGATGCCCTGGAACATCTTGAGCGCCTCGCCAAACTTACCCTCCGTCGTGGTCTTGTACGCCGCCTTGAGCCGTTCCTCCAGGAGGGGCAGCGAAGACACGAGCGCGGGAGCGCAGCCCATGCCGGGCGGCAAATCGCTGTTCCAGTTCCTACCGAGCGGGAAGGAAAGGCTCGGGGCGGACGTCACGCCGGACATAGCCGCGTGCGTCGCCAGCGCCGCGTCGATGAAGTGCTGACGCAACGGCGCGAAATTGACCACGCCGAGCTGCCTGTTGAGCAGCTTCATCGCGCTGTCAAAGTCACCAGCCGCCGCGTGCTCGCCGGGGATCGCGCTCTTCTGCGTCCATCGCCTCGCGACCGGGATACCCGCGGTGGGAGCGACGAACACCTCGCCAACGACGTCGCCCCCGTCGGCATCCCCGCCCCCCGCGCCGAGATCCGCGGGGAGCTCCAAATCCTCCATGTCCCATCCAGCGTCGGACCCGTCGTCCTCGCCGTCGCCCTCGCGCTCCTCGTCGTCGCCCAGGCCGAGCCCCGCGAGCGGGTCCTCCTCCTTCTCCTCCTTCTCGCCGCCGAGGTCGAGGTCGAGGTCGTCGCCCCATCCAGCGCCGGCGTCGTCGTCTTCATCCATGACGTAATCGCTCGCCGCGATGTCGCCCGCCAACACACCCTCGAAGAAGCCCTTGGTGACGGTGAGCAAAGGCCAGTTGTCCTCCTGGGTGATGGGCTCGGGCGGGGTCATGAGCACGCCGGTGCCGTCAATCTCCGGGACGACGCACCCGGCTTCGGTCAAGATGGTCTCCAGTCGAGCCGCGTCCTCAGCCATGCCGTGGGTCTTGGCGGTGAGGTACGCGAGGGGGTACTGGCCGGACTCCTCTAGAATGCGGAGCCTCTCCGGAATGTCTCCGAGGTAGAGCGCGTTGTGGAACTGTCCCATGACGTCGCTTCGCATCTCTGCGATTTTGAGCATCTTCTTGAGCTTCTCGGTGTTGCCCGTGATGAGGTACAGGAAGGAGAGGCGCTCAAAGTTCTTGGTCTTCTGGTAGGCAAACTCGACGATCTGGTGGTTACCCTGCCTGAGCGCCTGGACGCCGAGCTCGTGCCAAGTGTCCTTGTCGTCGAGCTCCTGCGCGGCGGCCAGCGCCACCTCGATGTTACCGCACTCGATGGCGAGGTCGAAGCGGGTCCGCTCATCCTTTACGAAATGAAGCGCAACCTCGGGGAAACCCTTGTTCTGGAGGTACGCGATGATGCTCTGGCCGCACAGCGCGCCGGACTTGATCATCGAGAGCACCTGATCGTACTTTTTCTGGATGAGCGCGAGCTTGAACATGTACTCCGAGGTGTCAATCTGAATCTGCCTGTTTTTGCCATCCCTGTCCAGGCAGTACACCACGCCGCCGAAAACCTTGGTGAGATACACCGGCGTGTCCAACGTGCGGATGATGCCAGAGTCTCCGTTGGGAAGGGCGTACTTGATGTGGTTAAGGGTGGTGTAAACGAACACGCCGCAGTCGTCCCACGCGCCGGACTTGACGCGAATGGTCTCGTGCACGGTGCACGCGTGACCGAGCTTGCGGTTAGCGACGACGATGGCGTGCTTGGACAGCATCGCCACCAGGGACATATCCGCGGACCACACCACGTACTTGATGGACGGCGTCGCGAGCTCGGCCATCGTGGACCGCTGCTGGACGTCGTAGAGGATCATCTTGTCGTCGGATCGGCACAGGAGCGTCCCGGTACCGGCGTAGAAGATCCCGTCGCACGCGGCGTCGGGCGGAGAGCAGCGCTTGGTCACCTCGTTCTTGAGGTTCTTAATCTGAATCTCGTGCGCACCCTTGTCCAGGACGGCGAAGCGGTTGCGCGCGACGAACACCGCGGAGGACCCGGTGCCCCTTCGCGAGTCCACGGCTTCGCCGGTGGGTCCTTTGGGTAGCATGTGGAGCTCGTACCCGCCGCCATCCGCGTCAAAGTTGACGAGCACCGCGTTCTCCGCCGGGTTGTAGCTCATAGACCGGGGCGCGGCGCTGTGTCCACCGCGCGCGCTGCGGACGGAGATGAGCGGGTTATCGCGGTTAGACCCGTAGTCGTAGGCGCGGAGGTAACGGTCTTTCACGTAGTAGAGGGTTCCTTGGTGCTGCGCGTACGCCGGTCGTTCTCGCTCGAGCTTGAAGACGATCATGCCCGAGTCGTGGCCGGCGGCGAGGAGGTTCACCTCGGGGTGCGTGGCGAGGATCCAGAACCTGTCGTGCTCGCGTCGAAAGGTTTGCACGCCGGTTCGCTTGGACATGTCCCAGACGCGGATGCTCTTGTCTTCCGAGTTGGACACGATGATATCCTGCCTGGCGTGGAACATGCAGCAGGATACGTTGTTGACGTGCCCGCGGAGGGTATCAACCTCCCAAGCCTTGGTGTCGTTCATGCGCCAGAGCTTCACCTGGCGGTCGTCCGCGCCGGAGACGATGAGCGGGAGCGACGGGTGGAATCCAGCCCAGTTGACGCCCCTGTCGTGGCCCTCCAGCACGTACTTGACCACCGCGTCGCCTGTGAACAAAACGGATCACGTCATTCTAATCGCGCATACGAGAAATAAAGTAGAAACTCACTGCCGCCGAAGAGGTCGTCGCCGCGCATCTCCTTGGGCATGTGTCTGCTGAACGGATCCTCACCGCCGGGGGCGACGCTCTTCTTGCGAAGGCCGCCGATGTCCCAGACGCGAACCGTCTGATCCAGCGACGCGGACACCACCAAGTCCTCCTTGGGGTGGAAGCTCGCGCACATGACGTAGTGGTTGTGGCCCGTCAGCACGCTGATGCAGCTCCTGGACTGCCAGTTCCAGATCCGAATCGTCTGATCGTCGGACGCGGAGACGATCCATGGGTACTCGGGGTGGAACTGAACCGTTCGGATGTAGTCGAGGTGCCCGAGGAGGGTGTACAGGCATCGGCGGAGCTTGTAGTTCCAAACCTTGATCTTGTAGTCGTCGCCTGGAGCGGGTGGGCGTGGGGAG
>Ga0257106_1000456_pt1 | contig 24328 bp, 18 predicted proteins | sample LP_taG_3_FD_190177 | JGI IMG/M metagenome (GOLD analysis project Ga0257106, IMG submission 190177) | Marine microbial communities from Northeast Subartic Pacific Ocean, Canada - LP_J_2011_P26_10m | ecosystem: Environmental > Aquatic > Marine > Oceanic | place: Canada: Northeast Subartic Pacific...
TGGTCGCCGCACGGCTCGAGGCCGCCGCGCCACGGCCACGCGGCCACGGCGTCCACGACGTCCTGAGGCGGCGCGAGCGGGCCGTCGACGGGCAGCGGCACCTTCACCTTGTGCGGGCCGGTTGCGGATCTGGACTTCTCGTTTTGGCCCTGCCAAGAACGCGCGCGGACCGAGAGGCGGTGCACGCGGGAGCGCGCGCGGGGCGTGGATCCCGACGTCGACGCCGGGGATAAACATGGGATGGTCGCGACGCGGCTCATCGTGCCGTGTGTGCGCCGTGATGTGAGCGAACACGTGGGGGCGACGAACGGTTGTGGAAATAAAGTGACGCTGACGTGGCCTGTTTCCCATTTGGCAAAAAAAATCTAGCACTAAATGCGTCCATCTCCAACCTCTTAGAGCGTTCATCAAGCGCGCCTGCTCCGGTCCTTCGGCGGATCGTTCTGGACGGGCGCCGGGCTGACGTTAATCGAAATCGCGGCCGTCCTCTCCCCCTGGCACCTCGTGACCATGAACCCATCCGGGAGCTCCTTGATGACGTCGCCGGGGTACCGCACCCCGTACTTGATCTGCGCGGGCAGCTGCGAGCGCGTCAACACCACCGGAGCCGTGCCATTGAGCGGGTCCAGGTACACCACCGGATCGACCTCGATCATCTGCGCCTGGCAGCAAACGCAAAAGCCGGAGGTGAAGTACTCGGCGAAACGCCGCCTCAGCATCTCCTCGGCGTCGTAATCTGCGGCGTACAACTCGTGCGACATATGTAGCTCGGTCCTGCACGTGGGACAGTTCGGAGTTTGATTCGTCTCAGTTCGAGTCGCCAGCCACTGTTCCAGGCATTTCCGGTGAAACACGTGCCGGCACGGGAGGCCCATCGCGTCGCCGCCCGCGGCCACCGGTTCCGTGCACACCACGCATTCGCAATCGATGCCCACGATGCCGTCGCCGTACGTCTCGAACGTGACGTCGCCGCTGCCGGAGCACGCGGAGCAGACTTGGTTCATGCTGTTTTCAACCGCCCGGGGGGTCCCGCTCGGCGGACGACCCAACGCCCCGCACTTGATGACCGGGATGATTGGCGCCCCGGCCCCTTCAACTCCTTCGGTCTTCGCCAGCCACGCGTCGGCGGCCCGGATGCGCTCGATGACGTCCTGGCGTTCCTGAAGGTTTGGTATGTCATCGCGCTGGTTATTCACCACCGCCGCGACGAGCTCGCGCGCCCTGGCGGTGGTCAAGGTCACCTTGCCCCCGTCGGGCTCGTACCTGGCGTCGCTGGGGAGCAGGTTACACATCCTCATCTTCACGGGCTCGTTCTCGCCCTCCACCTTGACCCGCACCCGCGCGTGACTTTTACCGAGCACCGCGTCCTGGCACTCCTCCCGCGACGGGTTTCCCACGACCCGCGCCATGCGACCGTTCAGGGTGCGCCCAAACTCCGACGCGAGGTTAACAATCCTGACCTTGTTGTCGTCCGCGTTGTGGCGACTGACGAAATTCCCGAGCTGTTGCACCAGCACGTCGACACGACCTGCGAGCCGCTCAGCGTCGCTGTCCTCGTGCGCGCGCTTGGACATGGTCGCTCGTGCCCCGAACCCGGGTGTGTCCTCGGGGGGGGCGCGCCGAGCGTCTATGACTCCTGCGCTCCCGATTGTTGCAATTTAGCTATCCCAAAAATGCCACGTCAGGTCCAAGAAAACGAGGAGACAGAGAGACACACACGCGTGGAACACGTTACAACGGGTTTAATCGTCTAGGTCGATGCTGCACCCTTGCCAATACCCGCATCGATCGCTCCACACCGGCGGCCAGCGCTCCAACCGCCCGTCCTTGGTCCAAGCGGCGGCGAAACCCCCGCGCACGGCGAGCGTCCCGCTCTCCTGTAATTCGCCGCCCAAGTCGTCCCATCCATCCTCATCTTCATCCTCCCCTTCTTCATCTCCATCCCCGTCCTCGTCCCCCGCCGCCGCCGCCGCCGCATCGTCCTTGTCCTCGTCCCCGTCGCCTTCGCCCACGGTCGCCGCTGGCAGCTCGAAGAGCCTCTTGGAGTCCCACAGCAGCGTCAGGTCCGCCGCGGACGCCAGCTTGCTCTTCCCCATCGGTCCCTTCGGCCCCTTGCCGCTGACGTTCTGTAGCACGCGCCAGTACCCCGGCGTGACGCCCACATCGCCGCCCTCGGTCATCGGGCGCGTGAACTGCGGCCTGTGCGCGGCTTTGGCCACAAACTCACCCGCGACGATGGCCACGCGGCAGTCTTTATCGGCTGCCGCGAACCGAACGCATTCCGCCATGCCTTCGTCTCGAGTCGCGACCATGACTCCGTGCGTCTTGGACTCCCTGACGGCTCGCGCGGCTTCGTTGAACGCGACGTCGTCGCGTGCGTCGTCCGAGGCGAGTACGCCGCCGCCCCTGACGAAGTTGATGACGTCGGTGCTGAGTACGGCGTCGGAGCCTTCTTTGATGGCTGGGCATTCGGTGAGGGTCACGCCGACGGCGTCGAGTATCTCTCGAGTTTCGTCGCCGACGGTTCCCTCGCGGGCGTACGCGCGGACGTGCGCCACCTCGGCGAACTCGAACGCGGCCTCGACCATTCGAAACGCCCAGACGGTCTCCAGCCCCGCGGGCGGGCGGAGGTTGTCGAGGTCCCAGAAGATGGTCACCGCGTCGCATAATAGCTTAAGGTTGCCCTCGTCGTCGGCGGCGGCGGTCGGGGAGTCGTTGGGCTCGGCGGTGGACGCGGGGACGCGTGCTCGTCGCGGGATGCGGGACACGGGGTCTCTGGGGCGTAGTGCGCGCGAGGGATCCGCGCGATGGGCGCCAGAAAGGCATGCGGGGATGCGTAGCGCGCTCATCATGGGTGTGGCATAAAGCGCACATCGTGACTCGGCACTTCATGCCCTAAAAATCCGATTGTCAGTCAAGCGCAGAAGAGAGGCGCGCGTCGAGGGCCTCCCCAGTGGTCTCCGTCGTTCGCGGGTCGTCATGGCCGCCAACCTCATGGGCGGGCCCAAGTTCAAGATGCCGCGGGTGCCGTGTGGGGACGAGGTCGAGCGCATCGTCGAGAAAGGCAAGGCTCGCGCGAACACGGGTGCATCGGCGGGGCCGTCGTCATCGACGAGGCCCGTCCTCCCTGAGCCCGTTCCCATCCTGGCGGTCGACGGCGTCGCCGACGGCGGCGTCTACCTCTCCAAGAGCACCGACGGCAGGGGCGGTTCGATCGAGGAGGAGGGGCTCAAGCGCGAGGCCCGGCTCAACGCGCTCAAACGGTTGGACCCGGAGGTGGCGAAGCGACTTCGAGAGATGTCCTCGAAGGTGTCCTCGTCGTCGAGCGGCGAGTCATCGGGACGCGACTCGTCATCGTCAGAGAGCGACTCCGAGGATAGGAAGCGACGGCGGAAGCGGGATCGAAAGGGATCGAAGAAGAAGCGGAGGAAGAGGGACTCGAGCTCGAGCTCGTCGTCCTCGTCCTCGTCTTCGTCTTCGTCGTCGAGCGACGGAAAGGCGAGGGCCCGGAAGAAACTCGAGAAGCGGAGCCGCGAGGAGCTCGCAGACGAGCTTACGCGGCTGCGGAGGAAGAACGGTGAGAGGCGGCGGGAGCTGGAGCGCGGCGGTAGGTCACGTAAGTACTCCAAGCGGTGAGCTCGGGTCGACGGTGGTTAAGAGTTTTAGGAATTTGATCTAGTTTCGATGTCGAAAGGCGGGCCGCCTCTGCTATTGTGCTATACGGCGTGCATCGCTCGTCTCATGTCCACGTGTCCTTGCTCACCATCCCCGCGTCCTTCATCTTCCCGATGATGGGGCTCACGATCGTCGCGAGCATGTGCACGCCGAGCAAGGGCTGGAACAGCACCGGCCAGAGGATGAGCCAGAGGCCCAGGATCGGCTCGTCGAAGGCGAGCCCTTGCCCGTAGCTCAGCCGGATCGACACGCCCACGATGAGGTACGTCAGGATGGCGAGGATGACGAAGAAGTCGTACAAGAGGAAGGTGTCGATCGCCTCCTTCACCTTCTCCACGTTCTCCTGCGCCTCCGTCTTGGTAACGCCGGACGCCGCGATCTCCTCAGCCTCCTTCAGCAGCGGCGAGTCCTTCGCCAGGCGCTCGATGTCCTTGGCCATCTCGGCCTCGAAGTCGAACGCGGACTCGCCCACCACCGGATCGTCGTCGGATCCGGCGGCGGCGCGCACAGCTGTGCGCGCCGCGGACGCGCGAGAGGCCAACGCGGCCCTCTCGATCGCGATCCGAGCGACGGGGGACGCGGATCCGAACCGGCCGTGACGCCTCACCGCGCGGCACCCTGTGCGCTCCGAGACCCCGACGCTCGCGGTCGGGACGCGATGGAGCACGGATGTCGACGCCATCGTCTCTTCCTCGGTTGTTTTCCCGGGAGACGCGCGCCTTGCAATGCCACGCCCGGCCTTATCCGCAGTTGTAGTTTCTCGCAGTTTTGCACTTTGATTTACACTTGCCACTAATAAGTTAGTAGGCGCCGGCTGTCCGCGACGGCGTCTCGCGCTTCGCCCCCCACGCGCTGTCCTCCTCCTCCCCGTCCACATCCCGCCGCACCTCCCTAACGCTCAAATCCCCGCTCGGGAGCTTCTCCAACCGAGCCGCCATGGCCTCCAACCGAAGCAGCGACTCCTTCCCCCGCGCCTCCGCCTCCGTCACTATCCGGTCCGCCTCGGCCCTCGCGGCGACTAGGTCCGGGTGAAGGTACGCGCGCTCAGCCGCGGACCCCGCCGGAAACGGGGTCGAGCCGGACGCCGCCATGGACCCCGGCGGCGCCGTGGGCGGCGGGGCTAACGTGTGCCGCGTGGCAGCCACGGGCGTCCCGGCTGGCGTGTTCACCGCCGAAAAGTTTGGCTGAGGGTAAGCGCTGGGCCCCAACGCGCTGGGCCCCAACAGCGGCGTCGGGTTGTAGTTTGGCCTCGCGAACCGCAGGTGGGAGAGCATGGCCTGGTCGCGCGTCTCGCGAAGGACGCCGATGGTGGAGTTGGCGAGCTCGAGTTGCCTGCGGAGGTGGTCCAACTCGACCGACTCCGCGGTGGGACTCGGTCGCGAGTTTTCCTTGTTCGAATGAACCGGCGCGAAGGGCGCCGACTCGTGCGGCTGCGGCTGCGGCTGAGGCGCGGGCTCCATCGCGGGCGTCTCATGGTGCGAAGGCGCAGGTGCCGCCGGTGGGGACCGAGGTCCGGCCTGCGTCTTGATCGCCTTGAGCTCCTGTCGCATCGCCGCCATCTGCGACGCCATCTCTCGAATAGCGTCAGCCTTCGCCGAACCGACGACGCCGCCGGCTGAGACCACCCCGTCGAGCGCGTCGTCGTCCCCGTCCATCGCGGCAGCCTCCACCGACCCCCGCGCGGTACCCGATACCATGTTCGCGGTGAACCTCACGCGCTCCGCCGCGGCGAGGTCCCGGCGGAGCCGCCGCGAAGCCTCCTCCATTCGCTTAGCCTCCGCGGGCGCCTTGGAAAACGTCTCGGACTCGCCGAGCCGAGCCTTCGCGTCCGACAGCGCATCCGTCAAACCCATCACCTTCTCGTGCAGCTCGAGCTGCTTCGACGCGTGCTGCTCCTTCGCTGCCGCCGCCTCCTGCCTGACCGCCGCGAGCTCGTCCTCCAGCGACGCCTTGGTCTCCTCCCACTCCTTGAAGCGGGTTCGAGCGTTGACGCTGAGATCTTCCATTTGCTTAGCGCGTTCGTCGGCGGCTTTTCTGGCATCCACCGCGTCCGCCACGAGCGCCTCCGCCGCCTTCCGTCCCGATATCTCCCGTTCGAGCGATTGCGTCAGGGGTAAGGCTGCCGCGTTGGCGGCCTCGAGCTTGTGCCTGGCGTCGTCGGCTTCGTGTTTGTGCCGCTCGGCGTTTGCGGCTTGACGCTCCGCGACGAGGAGCTTGGACCGGAGCTCCATGAGCTCCCGTTCTGCGGTCCCGCTGGCGTTCCGGTACTCAGCCTCGGACGCCTTGATTCGCTCGAGGTCGCCGAGCGCCCTGTCGCGTTCCTCCACGGCGGCGTTCGCGCGTTCCTCGGCGGCGGCGGCGGCGGCCTGTAACCCCGCGAGGCGCTCCCGCTCTCGCTCGCGGGACGCGTCCGTGAGCTTCAGCCGCTCTCGAAGATCCTTGCATTCCTCACCGATCTGCCCCGCGCGCTCGATCCTGTCGACGTTGGCGTCCATCTCCTGTTTGTACGCCTCGGTCTCCGCCTGCGCCGCCTCGGCCTCGGCGAGCGCGCGCGTCAGCTGCCGCCGCATCTTCTCGCAGTCCAGCTCGGCGCCTTCGCACCGTCGAGTTAAATGATGCATCTGGCTTCCCCACGCGGAGTCCCAGCTGTCCAACAGCGCCTCCGCGTAGGGTAACGCCTCGGCGACGCCCTTCAGGCCGCTCGTGGCGCCCTTCAAGCGTTGTCCCATGACCATGTACGGCGCGTTCGGGCCGAACGACTTGCTGAGATGCGCGTGCGCGAACTTGAGGCGCTTCATGAGCGCCTGGCTCTGATTGACGAGGTGGTCGAACGCGGGGCCCTTGGACCTGTCTCTGTTGACGCGGACGTCGCGGTGCGATGGGGACGCGAGGGTGGCCACCGGGACGGGGATGACCCGCCCGGGGGAGTGCGCCATCCCCGCCGGGCTTCCCGCCGGCTCGGCGAACCGGGAGCCGGTCGGGTGGGACGCGGACCGGGGCGCCGAGTACGGGGCGTCATCGAGGAAATCGTCGGCCGCTCCGAGGGAACGCTCGAGATTGCGCTGGAGCGCTTGCCTCGTGGCGGCTCGCGCGATTCGGCCCTGCACGGAGTCACGCCCGGGGTCGCCGGGGGTGCTCACGAACGGTGGGGCGAACGCCATCGCGAGGCTCGGGGTCCGAACCCTGGGTCGCCCGGGACGCGCGACACGAAATAAAACGTTCCCCCTGGAAACGCCCGCGGTGAAAAGTTTTTTGGTTTTTTTTGGAAATGTGATTCACTCTTACTGCAAATACGAGTACACGATCAGAACCACTTGCCGTCCCTGATCCTCTGGTCCACCTCCTCCTTGAGCGCCGGGTCCTTCTCGAAAACCTCGTCCATGGTGACGGTGGAGAGCTTCGACTTGTCATCCGCGAGGCTCGCGAGCTCGGCGTCAATCTCGGCTTCCCGCGCCTTCGCGGCGGCGGCGAGCTTTTCCGACTCCGCGATGAGCGTCTTGAACACCGCGGCGGTCTCCGCCACCTCGTTGCCGTCGTACTCGGGGTACTTGACGGAGGCGAGGCCCTTCCTCCACTCCTCGATGACCTCGGGCATGCCGGAGCGCTTCTTGAGGTTCTCCCAGTCGATGGGCGCCATGGGCTGTTTTTTTCAATGGATTTGGCGTAAGTTTCAGTCAGCTGACCGTGGGGGGGGATATTTTGTGGATGGGGGTCCGCGGGGTGGCGGGGCGCGGGTTCAACTCGGGGGTGGCGCGCGCTGATCTCCCGTCGCGGAGTGCGACGCGCGCCTCCAGCCCGCTAAACGCGTCTGTTCGAAGGGTGCGATGACGGTATCTACGATGAAGGCGTCACTCACCTTGGCGTCGCGGCCAACCTCGTCGCGGACCTCATTCATGGACTTTTGCAGCTGGGCGATGTTCCGCAGGCCGTCCTCGGAGGCGATGGAGGCCTTGACCTTGGCCCAGGCGGCGGAGGTATCGTCCGCGGAGACGGCGCTGTCGGCCATCGCGCGAACGGAGACCGACTGGTACACCGGGGCGCGCGCCTGCGGTGCGATCGGGACGTGAAGGTTGGGTGGGAGCGTCAGATGACTGCGTTCGCATACGCGGGAGATTTTCCAAAACAAACCCCAGCCCGGGGAAGGCGCGCGGGTCCGGGCGGGCGCGGGGTTCGAGTCGTGGGCGCGTACCTGGCGCGCGACCCGAGAGACGACGTGGCGAAGCATGACGGAGTGTTCGATCACTCGCGTCGCGTTTGCGTGTGACCGTCGGGCGGTCGATTGCGAACCCTAAGAGACACAGATTATTTCCCGAGCCGGATCAGCTCGAGCAGTCGAGCACAGCAGCGCTCGCCAGCTCGCTCGGATTCGCCCCTCGGAGCGAGCCCAAGAGTCGACTCGGGCGTCAGTGGGCACCGCGCAGAGGCGTAGGACCGAGATGGCGCTGCCGCCCCGGACGCGCGCGCGTCCCAACGGCCAGCCGGACCCCGCATCAATGATCGAACGTAAGCCCCCGCGGAACGTCAAGTTCGCGTGCACCATGGAGAAGAGCGCCCCGCACAGGGTGCTCGCCGCGCGCGGATGGCGCGAAGTTGACGACGACTCGTGGGACTGGGACGTGATGTGGGCGGACACCGGCTGGGTTCACGACAACGTGACGTACAACGTCACCACCCAGCCGCAGAGGCTCCGCGAGAACCAGCGCGTGAACCACTTCCCGAACCACGTCGAGCTCACCCGCAAGGATCTGCTCGCCAAGAACGTCAAGCGGGCCAAGCGACAGGCGGAGAAGGACGGCGCCGATCCCGCCGGGTTTGACTTCATCCCCAAAACGTACGTCCTCCCCGGAGAGGGGCAGATGTTACTGCGGGAAGTCCGGGAGAAAGGCGGGACGTGGATCATGAAACCCATCGGTCGCGCGCAAGGCACGGGGATCTTCCTGGTCAACAAGGTGAAACAGATCGAGGACTGGCTCAAGCGGCGCGGCACCGAAGCAGCCGAGAACAAACTCTCAGACGATTACGTGTGCCAACGCTACGTCGACGACCCTTACTTGGTGGACAATCGCAAGTTCGACATGCGAATATACGTGCTCGTGCTGAGCTACCAGCCCCTTAAGGTGTACCTCTACCGCGAAGGGTTCGCGCGGTTCACCAACACACCGTACAGCACCGCGAAGAGCGACTTGAAGAACCCTTACGTCCACCTGACCAACCACGCGATTCAAAAGAGAGACGTCGACTACGACCCGAGCGTGGACGACCTCAAGATGCCCATACAGGACCTGTACACGCACATGCTATCGACGCACGGTCAGGATGCCGCCGATCGGTGCTTCGCGGGTATGCACGGCGTCATCATAAACGCGCTGAGGAGCGTGAGTCAGGTGATGATCAACGACAAACACTGCTACGAACTCTACGGGTACGACATCATGATCGACGCGGAGTTAAGACCTTGGCTCATCGAGGTCAACGCGTCCCCGTCCATGAGCAGCGACTCGCAGAGCGACGCGGACTTAAAGGCTGCGTTGCTGGACGACACGTTCACGTGCCTGGACGCGGAGGAGGTGTTCGAGGGACGGACGCCGCCGCGGGTGGGCGGGTTCGACCTCGTCTGCGAAGACGGGAAGTTGACGAGAACGGCGGAGTGGGGCGGGTTGCCCACGCTACTGGGCGCGGATAACAGCGACAGGCTGGAAGCGCTGGAGCGGTTACGGCGGTGGTGTAAGAAGGGGAAGGCGGGGGAGGAGCGCGCGAAGGCGAGGAGCGCGGCGCTCGTGGCGGCGACGGGGATGCCCCCGATTGTTCACTGGTGATTCGAATGCGTCTCGGTTGACAAAAACAAAGTCTAGCAGTGAGAGTCTTGAAGTGGGCTCTTTTTGTGATCCGACACGTTTCCATGTCATCGCACGTCGACAAAGGGAAGCAAACGCCTGATGTTGTTCTGCAACCTGCACGATACTCGACATGAACGCAAATGGAATGGTTCAACACGGTGCAAAGACCGTGTTGTGCGTTGATGAGTAACGTGCAGGTTGGACCCAAACTAAAGACTCATAGTGACCATCATCAGGCGTTTACCTTCCTCGTCATCCGCCTCCGTCTCGTTCCTCTTCCTCCTCCCCAACCTCGGCGAACCCCAGGGACACTACTCCTTGTACGAGCTGACCTCCCTGTGCAGGGTGGGGTCCTCCCTCTCGATCGGCTTGCCATTCTCGTCCAGCGGCCACGGGTTACCTTCGGGGTCCACGGGCACGTCGAGCCTGACGAGCTGCGGGCTGGACCACGGGTAACGGCGCACCATGCCCCACTCGATGGCCCTGCCGAAGTTCTTCTTGAAGTTGTCGGTGAACTTGCGGCTGAACTCTTTGTACTCGGGCGTGGTGAACGAGAGCCGCGGGTCCTCGTGCTTGCGCTGGCGCTCCAGGGCTTTGGTGTGCTGACGCATCTCCTCGAGGAGGTTGGCGACGTCACCGCTGCCGCCGCCCATGCTCGCGGCGCGCTGCTCGAAGTTCTTGAACTTCTCGGCGTCCTCCTGCGACGGATGAAGGCGAAGAGGCGCGTTTGTCATTCATCGGAACATCCGACGCGCGAGTGTGGCGGGATATCGGGGCGGGACTACGGTGGGGTATCGGTGTCGACGGGGCGGGCTCACCTCAGCGGCTTGTGCGCCTCCCAGCCATGGCATGTTTGAACTCGGTGCGTGCGGTGCGGTGCGGCGGGGCGCGCGTGCGTTGGTTGTGGGGGCGAAGCCTCTCGGCTCCGAGGAATCGCCTCGTGAAAACGCTCGTCAGCTCGGCGACCACCTCGGGCGGATCGAACCGGATTGATTTACCGAAAATGTACCACTCTTCGAGTCAGAAATGTCACATAGTTTATGGTTAATGTTTAAGACTGTTTGCGCACTGTCTTTTGTTCAGGCGCTCGTGTCCACGGATTGGGCGTCGCGAGAAGTCACATCTCGGTGCCGTCTGAAGCGCGTGAGGGGTCGCGGGACGATGGGAACCCCGGTGGCGCTTCAGATATTCGTGGCTGCGGCCAAGGCTGTGGTGAGGGTGTTCATCATCGCCGCGTTGGGATGCTACGCCCGGCATAAGAATCTGCTGGACGCGGACACCGCGCGAACCATGAGCCGGCTGAACGGCGCGGTCTTCCTCCCGTGCCTCCTCTTCACGGTGCTCGGCAAGGCGGTCAAGGCGGAGCAGCTCCAGAACGTGTGGCTGCTGCCCATCGCCGCGGCCGTGCACATCGGTCTCGGATGGACGCTGGGCAAGTCCGTGTGCGCGGTCTTCAACGTGCCACGGGAGTTCCGCGGCCCCGCGGTCGCGGCGGCCAGTTTCGGCAACACATTCGCTCTCCCCGTCGTGCTCCTGGACGCCATCATAGGCTCCGGGAACAAGGTCGGTCACGTGCAGTTCACGGAGGACGACAACGCGGCGATGGTGCTCTACCTCTCCGCGTACATGACCGTGCTCACGACGCTGATGTGGACGCTCGGGCCGGTGTGGATGAAAGCAGAGGAGCTCGAGGCGGACGACGACGACGACGAGGAGGCGCTCGGCGACGGCGGATCGTCGTCGCCGAGGAACCCGATGGCGACGGCGCGGTCGGAGAGCAGGGTGGACCTCCTCGAGCTGGAGCTCGCGGAGGGCAGCTCGGTGGCGAAAGTCTCCGAACGCAGGGATGACGGGGACGAAAAGGAGAGTCGCCAAAGCGAGAGGCGAAGGCGCCGAAAGCCAAAAAAGCCAAAATCGTGGTGGCGCAGGTGCGCAGTCGCGCTGGCCCCCGCGGCGAACGTTAATCAGCTCGCGGCGGTGATGGGCATCGTCGTGGGTCTCACCGCGCCGCTGCAGCGCGCGCTCTTCGACGAGGACGGCGCGCTCTACATCCTCGGCGACTGCGCGCAGCTCATCGGCGCCGCCGCCATCCCGCAGGTGATCATCGTGCTGGGCGCGTCGCTGGCGAAAGGGCCGGACCACTCGCTGTGCGACCGACGGACCGCCATCAGTTTAGGGTTTGGGAGGCTTGGCGTGCTGGCGCTTCTGAACGTCGGGACTTATTTCACGTTGAAGTCGGTGCTGCCGGTGGAGGCGGTGCCGGCGAGTAAGGCTTTCTGGCTCACGTTTTTGGTTTTGGGCGGGACGCCGACGGCTAATAACATGATGCTGCAGGTGCAGATGTACGGCAGCAAGCGTGCGGCGGGCGGGATCGGCGCGTGCATATTCTGGCAGTACGCGATGGCGCCGGTGGTGCTGACGGGCACGATATCGCTCTTCCTCGCAATCATCTAGCTCTAGTACCACGTAGGCGGCTTGCACGATCATCACGGAAAAGTGCATGTTGCCAAATGGCAAAAGGTGTTTGTCATGCACGGCCGATGCTTCGTTGTCAGATTCGGGATCTCCCCGTTTGACCTAGCTCGGAAGTGAAAATTGGACCCGTTTCCGCCCGACGTGTCTTGACTGTTTACGCATACAGATCCGGTTTTTCTTAAATCAGATCTATTCCCACCCGAGTTAGGGTCGAAGATCTTTGTGAAACTTTCTGACTGTGAAAGCACCCAGCCACCTAACATCGATCACAACTGAAGACCGCCGACAAGCACCGGCGTTAACAGCGAACCATGTCTTCCGCATCTATGCTCGCCTCCTCCGTCGCGGCTCCCGCCGTGACCCGCTTCGGCAAGAAGGCCCAGGGCGTCTCCGCCCGCAAGGCCATCTCCCGCGTCCCCGTCGGCGGCCACAAGGTTCAGGTGAGATTATTATCAACCTCCTCCCCGGATTTCCATCCCCTTCATCGACGCGACGGCGGCCGGCGCGTGTGCCGCTCCGTTCGTGCCGCCCGCGCCGGGTGGGCGATCCCGCGTGGTTTTGACGCCATCGTCCTCGCCGCATCGCGTCCCGGGCGGATCCACGCGCCCACGGCGACGTGCGCCGCGAACCCCACGCGTCGCCCGAACCCCATCCCCCGTATCGATATCTCGATACGTCATATCCGATAAGTTCCGCGGAACGGAAGGGATCCCGCCCGCGCATCATGCGCCTGAAGCCCACACGCGCCCCGACAACAACGACACAAACTGACCACCTCATTCTCGTCACAAACCACAGACCAAGACGCAGGCTGCGTTCTCCGTGTCCGCCTCGGGCGCCAAGAAGACCGCCATCGTGACCGGCGCATCCTCCGGCCTCGGCCTCTACACCGCCAAGGCTCTCGTCGAGCGCGGCGACTACTTCGTCGTCATGGCCTGCCGCAACGTCGCCAAGGGCCAGGAGAAGGCCAAGGAGCTCGGGTTCCCCGCCGACAAGTACGAGGTCATGGAGCTCGAGCTCGGCGACCTCGCCAACGTCCGCTCCTTCGTCAAGAAGTTCCGCAGCAAGAAGTACGCCAAGCAGCTCCAGTCGCTCGTGTGCAACGCCGCCATCTACTACCCCAACGCGGTCACCCCCACCTTCACCAAGGACGGCTTCGAGGAGACCGTCGGCGTCACCCACCTCGGCCACTTCCTCCTCGCTAACCTCATGCTTAAAGACCTCGTCGGCTCCCAGGACATGGGCATCGACAAGCGCCTCTGCATCGTCGGCTCGGTCACCGCCAACACCAACACCCTCGCCGGCCAGGTGCCCCCTCGCGCCAACCTCGGCTCCATGTCCGGCCTCGCCGCGGGGCTCAACGGCGACCGCGATAAGAACGCCATGATCGACGGCGATCGCTTCATCGGACCCAAGGCGTACAAGGATGCCAAGCTGTGCAACATCCTCACCGTCAAGGAGATGTCCAACAGGTGGCACGAACAAACCGGAGTCACGTTCTCCACCATGTACCCCGGCTGCATCGCCGACACGCCGCTGTTCCGCAACCACACCCCCACCTTCCGCTTCCTCTTCCCCCTCATCCAGAAGTACATCACCAAGGGATACGTCACCATGCAGGAGGCCGGCGGCCGCCTCGCGTCCGTGGTGTGCGAGGAGCAGTACACCAAGTCTGGTGCCTACTGGGCCTGGAAGGGTGGCGGCGACCAGCTCTGGGAAAACTACTGGGACAACTCCAACCGCACCGAGGCGTTCGACAACAAACCCTCGAAGGAGGGCGGCGACATGCAAAAGGCCCAGGAGATGTTCGACATGTCCGTCGATGCGGTCGGCCTCAAGGCGAGCGAGCTCGGCCCCGGTTCCTTCCGCCCGGGCAGCTCCGGCGGCCCGTCCCTCCCCAACCCCTTCAAGGCTTTCGCAGGCGCCAAGTAAGAATCGATCTTTTCGACACATCGTGTCACGTGCCCCATAGGCGTCGGGGCGAGATCATCGGGAAATCAGGCTTGATTTCACACACAGCGCGCCGCGCGTGAGCGGAGACGGGGAGTGAACGCGAGAAACGCGTTGTCTCCCGTCGTCGCCCCATCAGGCGTGCGCTGTAAGTAGGACGCGCGGAGGCGGTCGCTAGGGATCGCGGGTAAAAGAAAGTTAAGTTTGACGCGCCGTTGGATGTAATATGTTTCATATCGCAAGTTTCACTACAATCGTAGCTACGATACGATGCGGACTAAGTTAAAACTCGACCACCTTGGTCTTCTTCGCCTTCTTCTTGACGTCCTTATCTTTGCTCCGTTTCTTCCCGCGGTCCATGAGCACGGTCTCCCCGTCGTCGCCTTTTTCCCACTCGAGCCCGTCGGCGCCGAAATCTTCCTCGTCATCCTCCTCGTCGTCATCCTCCCCCTCTTGCGTCTCCTCCGTCGGGTGCCCGAGGTCCTCCAGCGTGAAGTCGTCCATGTCATCGCCGCCGCTCCTGCCTTCCCCGAACTTTTTCTTCTTGGGTTTGGGTTCGGGCACCGGCGCGGCGACGTCGTCTTCGTCTTCGTCCTGCTCTTCGACTTTTGGCTTTTTGTACCCGTACGGGTGTGGGCACTGCGCGGCCATGTGCCCCTCGACGCCGCACCTGACGCACTTGCCTCTGGACGGGCAGTCTTTCGCGAGGTGGTCGGTGCCCTTGCATATCTTGCACGCGCCGCCGTTGATGTAGATGCCCTGCGCGTTCTTCGGGCACTGGCTGGCGAGGTGCCCGGTCTGTGAGCAGACGAAGCAGTTTGCGAATTGGTAGTTGGTCCACGGCGCCTTGCAGTCGCGCGCGGGGTGCTCCTTGGACCCGCAGTTGTAGCAGATCTTATCGCCCCTCGCGCCACCTTGCGCGCCGCCCTTCTTCACGCGGCAGTCGCGCAAGGAGTGCCCCACGCCCCTGCACCCGAAGCAGATGAGCTTGGACTTCCAGATGCCGCCGTCCCTGGAGCCTCCCGGGAACTTGGCGCCGCCGCCCGGTCCGTCGCGGCCGCCCCCGCCCTGCTTCTTCACCGGGTTGCCGTACTTGCGCTTCTTCCAGTCTTTCTTTTGTGCCGCATCCTTGAACTGTTTGCCCATGACGCGTGTGAGGCTGCGTGGGGGCTACCGCGGCGCGCTCAAGAGTGCCGGCCGCCGACACAATGATGCGCTCTCGGAGAAAGTCTCGTCGGGCGAGGAACCGAGGCGGGCATCTGACGAAAACATCGAGCCACAACAACGAGGCGCGTCGATATGGAGGTGACCGAGGATATCCCCAAACCCGAGCGCGATGCGCGCCTGTACCGTCGCATCACATTCCCCAACGGCCTCGAGGCTCTGCTCATCAGCGATCCCAGCCTGGTGCGCGCCCCATCCCCCGATCGTACGCGTCGGATGCTCACTTTTCAACCCGTCGCTGTCGGCGGCGGCGGGGCGCCGCGGATCTCGCGTCTCGCTCCCGTCCCAGCGCGATCCCCACGCGTTCACTGACCCATCGATCCCCACCCACATCGACAGGCGGGTATGAAGACCCCGGGGAACGGCGACGAGGACCCGATGGACGACGACGCCGGCTCGGACGGCGGCAGCGAGGAGGGCGAAGAGGGCGACGCAGGCGAGGAAGATAATGATGATGCGCACGAAGATGGCGAAGACGACGAATCGGACGACGGGCCGGGCGCGGGCATGAAGCTCGCGGCGTGCTCCGTCGATTTCGATGTCGGCTTCTTCTCCGACAGAGCCAGCGGCTTCGAGGGCATCAGCCACTTCCTCGAGCACATGGTGTTCATGGGCAGCGAGAAGTTCCCGGGCGAGAACCACTTTTCCGACTGGCTCGCGCAGCACTGGGGATCGGAAAACGCGATGACGGACTCGGAACAAACCACGTTTTACTTCGAGTGCCACCCGAAACACTTAAAGGAAGGCCTGGACATCTTCTCCGGGTACTTTCTCAACCCGCTGCTCAAGATGGACGCGGTGGAACGCGAAGTCACGGCGGTGGAATCCGAGTTTGAACGAGTCACCAACAACGACGCGTGTCGACTGGAGGCTATCATGGGCCACTTGGCGACGGAGAACCACCCGTTCGGGGTGTTCGGCTGGGGTAACCGCGCGTCGTTGACGCAGTCGGAGCTGTGGAAGCAGGGTAAGATCCGGGAGAGCTTGCGTGAGCACTGGCGCAAGCATTACCACGCCGGTCGAATGTCGATCTGTCTGCTGGGAGAGCAAGACCTGGACACGCTGCAGTCGTTCGTCGCCGAGCTGTTCTCCGGAATGCGCAACGATGGGGAGGCAAAGACGGATTACGTCGTCGCCGGGTCACCGTACGCCGGGCAACTGCCGCTCATGGTGAACACGACGCAGGTGAGGGAGGGTAAGCAACTCGACCTCGTCTTCACGGTCCCCGCGGGTATCAAGCGTCGGTACCGGAAAAAGTCGGTCGAGTACGTCGAGGAACTCATCGGCCACGAAGGTACCGGGTCCCTGTTAGCAACCCTGAAGCTCAAGGGACTCGCCGACAGGATCTCCGCGGGCGTGGGCAGCGGAGGGCTCGCGAATAACTCCGTCTGCAGCCTGTTCACCGCGACGGTCCGTCTCACCGACGAGGGCTTCGAACGCGTCGACGAGGTCATCAGCCTTTTCTTCCAATACGCCGAGATGATGCGCAGAACGGGACCGCAGGAATGGAATTGGCGTGAGAACAAAGCGTTGCGAGGGATCGAGTTTCGGTTCAAGGAGGAGGAGGGCGCGGCGGAGTACACGGAGATGCTCGCGATGACGATGCGAAAGCACGCCCGCGAGGACTGCCTCGCCGGCGACTACCTCTACGAAGAGTACGACCCGGCCGAGATATCAGCGGTGCTCGAGTCCATCGTCCCGTCCAAGTGCCTGTACATCATCTCGAGCAACGACTTCGACGCGGAAGCCCCGGGCGTGGAGAAGGAGAGGTGGTTCAACGTTCCGCTTTTGAAAACGCCGGTGGACCCGGCGAAAATTTCCGCGTGGGAAAGCGCGAATCCCGACCCCGCGCTGGTGTACCCCCCGCGTAACCAGTTCATCGCGTCGAGCTTCGACATCAAGGGCGGGAGTAAGTCCCGCGTCGGCGGCCCCGACGCGCCGGCGCCGCTCGTCGTCCCGCCCGAGATTGTCCACGAGTGCGGCGCGATGCGGCTGTGGCACAGGCTCGACGATCGCTTCGATCAGCCCCGGGTCAACGCCTACTTCCACGTCACGTTACCCGCCATCGACGCGAGCGCGGAGGCGTACGTGTGCGCGGACATGCTCACGTTGTGCGTCCACGATAGGCTGCAGGATACCGTCCGGTACCCCGCGGAGCTCGCGAGTCTCAACGCCGGGCTGGACGTGGTGGGTCAGCACACCATGCTGTCGCTCACCTTTGACGGATTTCACGATAAGCTCCCGAACCTGGTCAAGGCGTACTTCGAGGCGGTCGCCGACTTCGACGTGACCGACTCGCGCTTCGAGAAGATCAAGGAGAAGCGGCTGAAGGACTTCAAGAACTACGGGCTCAAACCCGGGAGGCAGGCGCGGAGTTTGCTGCACCAGCTCTTGAAGGAACGCGAGGATAGCGAGCTCGCGAAGATGGCGGCGCTCGAGCGGGTCACCCCGGCGTCGCTCCGCGAGTTTGTCAACGGCATCTGGTCCGCGGCGTCGCACGTCGAGGGCCTCGTCGTCGGCAACGTCACCGCGGACGAGGCGCTGGCGATGGGTGCCATGATCCGCGGGACGCTCCGAGGCGGCAAGGTCGGCGCGGGCGATTTTCCCGCGAGGCAAATCACCGTCGTTCCCCCCGGCGACGCCCGGTTCGCGATTCCCACGCAAAACCCCGAGGAAGGTACCAACGTGGTGTACTGCTACTACCAACACGGTCCGTCCACGTACGAAACACGCGCGGTCGGCTTGTTGGCGCAGCAGCTGATGTCGGAGAAATGTTTCGATCAGCTGCGGACCAAGGAGCAGCTCGGGTACGTCGCGAGCGCCGCGCTTGAAATTTTGTACGAGATTTGTGGGTTTCGGGTGATGGTCGAGAGCGCGTTTCACTCCCCGGCGCACGTCGAGACTCGAATCAACGCGTTCCTGACCTCGTTCCCGCAGACGGTGAGTGACATGAGCGACGAGGAGTTTGCCAAGACGAGGAGATCGCTGGTCGACTCGGTGCTCACCATGGACGTCTCGCTCACCGCCGAGGCTGACCGCCACTGGACGCACGTCACCAACCAAAAGTACCAGTACTACCGCGGGCAGATCATCGCCGGCATGATCGACAACATCACAAAGGCTGAGGTCGTGGAGTGGCTTCAGGCTAACGTGGTACCAGCCGCGCCAAACGCGAGGCGAATCACCGTCTTTGTCCACGGCAAGAACCACCCGCTCGATAGTTCAAGCGACGCCGGTAAGGACGCGCTCGGCCTAGGTGACGTGCCGCGGCTGAAGCGGGAGTGGGGTCTGCACCCGAGGCAAGGGGATCCCACGACGGTGCCGGAGTTGTTGGCGCCCCCCGAGGACGTGTGCCGGCTGACGAACACGGACGTGTCGGAGATTTTGAGGAATAAGGCGGCGATTGCGGCGAAGGGGCCCGGGGCGGACGGTGAGCCGAAGAAGATGAACCAGTGGGCGCAGAGGATGGCGGATAGGTCGGCGTTTTGCGCCGCGGGGTGCCCGTGCCTCAAGCCCGGGTCTGGGGGTCCCTTCAAGATGCCCAGGCTCAAGAAGTAGAAGAGTCTCAGTCGTGTAACATTATCCTGGATCTGACCTAAAAAAGTAACAACGTGCCACGATACCGCCCCACTCACGAGGGCGCCCCACTCATGACGACGACGTACACCCGCGCGGAGGTGGCGAAGCACGCGTCCGCCGATGACAACTGGATCATCATCGACGATACCGTCTACGACGTCTCGAAGTTCGCGCGCTTCCACCCCGGCGGGCGCGCCTTCGTCGACGGCGTCGCCGGTCAGGAGGCGACGAAGCAGTTCTACTCGTTTCACCGTCAGGACGTCCTTCGCTCGATGGCGGCCAAGTACGCGATAGGCAAGATCGCGGACCCGCCCACCGGGAAGAAGGCGGTGGTCAAGCTCGCGCCAGGGGAGCTGTCTACCGTGCCTTACGCGGAGCCGTCCGCGTTCCAAGGGGTCCCGTCGCCTTACTACGACGAATCCCATCGGCGATTCCGACGTGACCTGCGAGCCTTCTTCGACACCGAGGTCATGCCCGACGCGGTCGCGAACGACGCGAGGGGCGTCCATCCATCGAAGGAGCTATGGCGCAAGCTCGGCATGCGCGGCGTGCTCGCGTGCCGCATCCAGAGCGGCCCTTGGCTCAAGGATATCGTCGACAACTGCGGCGTCACACTCCCGGGCGGAATCACACCGGCGCAGTTCGATCCCTTCCACGAACTCATCGCGCACGAAGAGTCGTCAGGGCGGCTCGGCGTACCGGGCTACGCCGACGGCATGGGCGCCGGGCTCGTCATCGGCCTCCCACCGGTCCTCCAGTTCGGCGAACCCGCCCTGGCGCGCAAGGTCGGCCGCGAGGTGCTCACGGGGGAGAAACAGATATGCCTGGCGATATCGGGACCAGAGGCGGGCTCCGACGTCGCAAACGTCGCGTGCGTCGCGAAACTATCCAGCTGTAAAACGCACTATCTGGTCAGCGGCGTCAAGAAGTGGATCACCAACGGCGTCTTCTCCGACTACTTCGTCACCGCCGTGGTGACCAAACCCGGACCCAAGCCGGAGCTCAGCTTGATGCTCATCGAACGGGGCGAAGGCGTGGACACGAAGCCGATCAAGACTTCGTATTCTCCTGCAGCGGGGACGGCGTACGTGACGTTCGAGAACGCCCGGGTTCCGACGGGCAACGTGCTGGGAAAGATCGGCGAGGGGTTCAAGCTGATCATGCACAACTTTAACCACGAGCGCTGGTACATCGTGGCGGGCGCCAACAGAGCCAGCCGGCTCGTCGTGGAGGAATGCCTGAAGTGGTCCACGCAGCGCGAGGTGTTTAAAGCTCGGCTCATCGATCAGCCGGTGATCCGGAACAAGCTGGCGAGGCTGGCGAGCCAGGTGGAGGGCGTTCAGGCGTGGCTGGAGGCGGTGACGTACGCCATGAAGCACACGACGCACGAGGAGCAGGCGGTCAAGCTCGCCGGGCCCATCGCGCTGCTGAAGCACTTCTGCACGCGAGTCGCCAACGACGTCAGCGACGAGGCGTGCCAGATCTTCGGAGGCCGCGCCATCACGCAGACGGGGATGGGGCAGGTGGTGGAGAGGTTTCAGAGGAGCGCCAAGTTCGCGGCCATTCTGGGGGGATCGGAGGAGGTCATGGCGGACCTGGGAGTGCGGCAGGCGATGCGGGCCATGCCGAACGCCAAGCTGTGAGCAGATGTTAGTCGTGAGTTGAAGTGAAAGTTCTACGTCTACAGCTTGGCTCGCCTCTTGTTTCCCGACAGCCTCTCGATCACCTTCCCGAGCGTCGCCTCAACCTCCGGCGTGCTCAGCATCGCCCACCCCCCGCTCGCCTCCTCCTCGATGTACGCCTCCCACGCCGCCGAGAACTCCCCGCGAACGTTCACCTTGGTCGCGTGCCGAGCGCCGTCCGGCGTCTTGAGGAAATTCTCCATCGCCCTCGTCGCCGCCGGCAACAGCGCCGCGGCGGGCACGACCTCGTCGAGCAGACCGAGCGTTTTAGCCTCCCCCGGCGTGAGCAGCTTGCCCAGCTGCAGCGTGAGGTCCGCCTTGGCCGGGTCGTTGGAGCACGCGACGAACCTTTGTGCCCAGAACTTTGGTACCGGGATCCCCAGCGCCACCTCGTTCAGCCCGAACGTGCCGGACTCGGATTGGATGCGGTAATCGCAGCACAGGGCGACGGCGCATCCCCCCGCGGGGCACGCGCCGCGGATGGCGCACACCGTCGCGAGGGGCGAGCGGAGCAGCCTGCACAGGAACGTGGTCTGCGTGCGCCAGAACTCGCGGTATCTGGACTCGCTCGTGGACTTGGCGTGGAGCTCCTTGATGTCGTTGCCCGCCGTGAAGATGTCCTTGCGAAGCGCGGACGCGAACACCACCCCGCGAGTGGACGGGTCCTTCTCCAGCGTCGTCAGCGCGTCCAGCAAGGATTTCCACAGGTCCAGGGTCATGGAGTTGACGGGCTCGGATCCCAGCCAGAGGGTGGCGAAACCCTTGGGGTTTCGCTCGATCCGAACCGCGCCCGCGTCGCCCCCCGTCGCCATCGCCATTTGTTATGGTCTCAGTGAGGCTGACGAGGCACGCTCATGACCTCGGAATATTCCATTGAAGACATTCCACGGGGAGCGCCGCACGGAGGGTCCATCCCGGGCACCATGAGGTTCGGACGGCACCTCAAGGAGCAGCTGATTCACGGTTACGAGGATGACTGCCTCAGGTACGACGTCCTCAAGCGCGCCATCAAGACCCAGCTCCTCGCGCGGTGGGGCATCAGCGACGACCACGCGGAGAGTTCAATTGCGCGAGACGACGACGGGGACTCGGTCGAGGAGGCGCTGCTGGACGGCGTCGACGCCGAAGACGGCGGCGAAGGCCCCCGCGCCGCATTCTTCCACGCGTTCGGCTCCGAGATTCTCCGCGTATCCGAGCGATACGACGCGACGTGCGCGCGGCTCCGCGAGAAGGTCGACGCGCTCCTCGCCGAAGCATCTCGCCCGCCGGTGCTCGAGAACATGTCCGTCCTCGACCCCGACACCCCGACGGGCCTCGGGACGACGCACTCGAGGAGCCAGCACCGCGACAGGGTGGACCGCGCGTTCCGCCACGTGTACCACGAGGTCACCATCGCCCGTCACGTCGTCTCCCTCAACTACACCGGCCTGCGCAAGATCGCCAAAAAGTACCTAAAAAAGTCAGCGAAAGCGGCGCACGTGCTCGCGATCGCGGTGGGAACGGACGAGCGTATCGTGGAGGAGACGTTGAGAGAGGAGACATCGGAGCTACTCAGCGTCATATCGGAGACCAAGGCGACGCTCTCGGCCGAGGGGGGTGCCGAGGGGGGTGCCGAGGGCGACACAGCTGTGAACGCCGCTAGGGACGTTCGCGTTTCGTCGACTCCGAGCGGGCTCGGAAACGACTCGGACGAAGCCGAGGTTCGCGAACGGCTCCGCGAGCTCCCGTGCAACCGCGGCGATTTGCCCGCGGAACTAGAGACGGAGCTCGAGCGCGCGTACACCAAACTCCTCGGGTTGGACACGAGCGTCGACGCGGCGGCCGGGTACGGCGGCGACGACACCGCCGTCGCGAGGCGGAGGCTGAGGCTCATCGAGCGACCGGCACCGCCCGCCGCCGGGCAGCTCAGCTCGTTCGCCTTCGGCGCCGGGACGTGCGCCACGTTCGCTTTGTTAGTCATGTGGGTCCAGCCGGTGTCCTCGCGGCACGACTGCCCGAGGTGCGTGCACTACTTCGAGGCGTGCCTCCCGGCGTTTAGGCTCGCGGCGATACCAATCGTGTGGGTGTGGTGCTGGGCCGGCGTGACTCGTGCGTGTGGAGCGCACTACATCAACTACCGGTTCATCATGGAGGTGAGCTTGGAGGAGGAGGCGGGTTGGCACTGGAACGCAGCCATCGCGGCGGTGCTCACAGCGGGGTGGCTGGTGGTATTCGCTCTCTTCACCGCGTGCGTCAGGTTCGGGGTTGATCCGTTGGTGCCGGGGAGCGACTTGTCTCCGGCGTACTACCCCCTCGGGCTTCTGGTCTTTGTGATTTTGGTGCTATCGTTCCCGCCGAGCACCATCTTCGCGGCGGGACGAACAGCTGTCGCGAATAACTCACAGACGCACACGCTGGACTCGAAAGTTCGCGTGGTGGCTCGGATATTCAACCCGAGGGCTCGCGCCAGTCTGTTGCGCAGCATAGCGCACATGGCCGTCGCCCCGTTTGGACCGCCGATTCGCTTCCGCGATAACCTCGTCGCCGACGTCGCGTGTTCCATGGTTCGATGCCTCGTCGACGGCGTCACCACAGCTCGGTTCTTCTTCAGGTGAGAGTTTCTTTTAATGTTTGTATGGGCAATTCGACTGACATCGTGTTCTTCTTCAGCGGCGAGTACGAGAAGCGCAAGCCGAGCTTAGCGGAGGACTTGGGCGCCACGAGCCCGGTGATCACCGCGATTCCGTACTGGATCCGGCTGCAGCAGTGCGTCCGGCGGTTTTACGACGCCAAGCAAGGTAGCCGGGAGCGAATCGAGCACGTGGTCAACGCGGGTAAGTACACGGTGTCGCTGATATCCATCGGTCTCGCGAGCGTGGGTAGGTACGGGTCCGACATCGACGGTTCGTTCTGGTCGGATCCGGGGCGGGTGGCGTGGATATCGTGCCTGTTCATCGGCGCCGTGTACTCCTACGTGTGGGACGTGGTGATGGATTGGGGATTGGTGGAGGTGACCAAACGCGAAGGCGCGAACGGCGGCGAATGGCAGTGGTGGTTCCCGTTGGTTCCCGTGAAGGTTCGGTGGAAGACCACGCGGGACCGGGTGTTTCGCTCCACGTGGTTCTACGCTTGGGCCATGGGCAGCAATCTGGTGGGCCGGTTCGCGTGGGCGGTGACCATCACGCCGCACATGAACCGCGGCGTGTTTTTCATCTTCTCCGGGCTCACCAACGAGGGCCTCGCGACGTTGGTCGCGGTCGTGGAGTTGCTGCGCAGGGCGCAGTGGACGTTTTTACGTCTGGAGAACGAGTATCTGAATAACGCGGCGCACTATAGGAGCGTGGTGGCGGCGCCGATGCTGCTGGACGACGCTTGGAGTGAGCGGTGGGACGCGGAGTGGCGGTTCGAGCGGGAGGAGGCGGCGGCGAGTCGGACGACGACGGCTGTGTACGTGGTGATGGGGGCGAACGTTGGCGTGGCGCTCGCGGTCATCGGGGTGTTCTACCTGGTCTACAGCGGGGACTTTTAGCTTGTGATACCGAGAGATTGTTTTGGAAATGAAAGCTCGAAATCTGAGTGACGAGACCGCGTGGTCGTCATGCACCTCTGCACTCCTTGCACTCACGACGCCGACGACCGTGCTCGCAGATTGCACCCCCACCGCACTCCTTGCAATAAGAGCGCTGACGACCATGCTCGCATATTCCAGACCCACCGCACTCCTTGCAGTGATAGCGCTCACGACCGTGCTCGCATATTTGTGACCCACCGCACTCCTTGCATCTAGAGCGCCGACGACCGTGGTCGCAGATTCCAGACCCTCCGCACTCCTTGCATCTAGAGCGCCGACGACCGTGCTCGCAGATTGATGACCCACCGCACTCCTTGCACCTAGAGCGCTGACGACCGTGCTCGCAGAATGATCCA
>Ga0257106_1000457_pt1 | contig 24294 bp, 13 predicted proteins | sample LP_taG_3_FD_190177 | JGI IMG/M metagenome (GOLD analysis project Ga0257106, IMG submission 190177) | Marine microbial communities from Northeast Subartic Pacific Ocean, Canada - LP_J_2011_P26_10m | ecosystem: Environmental > Aquatic > Marine > Oceanic | place: Canada: Northeast Subartic Pacific...
AATTCCAACCGCCAGCGCGCAACGTAAAACCCAAGCACTTTACTCATTACAGGAACCATGGCAAGATCTTAATGGGACAAGAGCAGGTCGACGACTGGTGTGCCGACCTGGCCGATGCACACTACGTTCAAATCGACGAGCACCGCTACGCTGCCATTCCGCGCGAGTGCCGTGGTGTACCCCATCAGACCATCCCCGGACTGCACGCCTACCTCGACGACTACGAGACGGCCATGGAACGGTCCCGCGAGCTCTTGGGTGTCCAAGAACACGCCACCGTCGACTCGCTCCAGGCCCTGACCTTTGGTCCGTATGCCGAGCGCCTCGCACCCTACGTGTCCGAACAGTCCGACCCAACCACGTCCAAGAGCTTCCGCAACCCCGACGACAAGACGCACGCCGACGGGCGCGCCTTTCAGGCCGACGCCACCTGCCCCGACTTGGGCATCTTTCGCGAGCCGCTCGTGTCTTCGGTGGCCATCACCTCGCCGCAAGACAATATTTTTGCACAAGCCCAACCTTTTTTGGCCTCCGTCTTTGGCGCCGCCGCCGTCATCGCGCGCCACGCTCGCACATCCTACCGATTGGCACACTCGCAGCTTCCAGGCGAAGTCTCGCGCCCGCGCGACGAGATTTCATTTTTACATCGTCAGCTTTCGAGCTTCCACTCGGGCGAGACTATGGATAACGTCAACCACTACCTGTCGGCAAGCGTCATGGTGCTGCTCAATGTGATCTTTCCGGCTTCGCACGCCATGGGGGGTGTCATTATTCGTACCGCCTACGCGCGTGCGCCCGCGCTCTGCGCCGCCGCCATCCGCGCCAAGGACGCCAATGGCTATAGCGTCCACGGCCGCAGGGGACCAACCCTAACTCAGATGGGACTCCCCGAAGACGTGCTCGTCGATGCCCAAGCCTTTTGGGCACCCTTTGCACGGACCAATGCGAGCACCAATGCGTGGACCCGCGGTATCGAGCCGTTGCTCCTTGCGCTGCTCGAGGCCGACGGCAGCTACGACAATGGGCTCGAGACACTCGACGGGCTCTGGCGCGCCAATGACGCGCTGCTGCGTGCGGCGGCGTGGTACGTGGCCTCGCCCGACGGCCAGCACGCGCCCTCGTACCCGTCGCCTCTCGCGGGCGTGCGCTCGTGGACCCAGGTCCGCTCCGACCACCTCGCGCCCATCTTTGTGGGCCACATGCACGCCACAACTGGCAAGCACGTGCCCGCGCGCTCGTCGCTCGTGGGGGTCATGCCCATGGGCTATCAGCAAGTCTTGCACCTCCTAATGGGCGCCGCGAATGATGCCAGGGTGCTTGTGCAGTACGCGCATAATTTTGGCGGTCTCATCTATCGTCCGAGCGCCGCGGCCGATATTATGACCTCAAAGAATCGCGAGCGCAGCTCCAAGGCCATCTCGGTGGTGAACGTAGAGGGCGACGACGCCGCTTTTGGCACGCGATCTGAGAAATTGAAAATGTGCAAACTGCATCGCTCAGCGTGGGAATGTAATTTGGAGCTGGTCAAGCCGCTGTGTACGCGTATTGCGCGGCCGCTTTCCGACACGCGCCGCGCGCGCGGCGATCGTGGCGCTGTGGATTTTATCAAGTCGCAAAAGCGCGATCTGGATGCGGTGGGTGTGCACACAATGCAAGAACACAACGCGGCCGCCCTCTTTCACAGAGCAGTTCTCGACTCGATTCCGCGTGCCGAAAACTGAACGGCTCCGCGCTAACGCGTGCGCGCGCGCAAATGTGGGGTGGGGTTATGAGACACGGCGCAAACGCACACACACGCACACTCACACACACACATGGCCGAAGTGGAGCACGCACCCGCTGCCAAGCGCGAGATTCAGAGCAAGTCCAACCGTGCGGGTCTGGAGTTTTCCACATCTCGCGTCGAGAAGAAGCTTCGCAAGGCCAACTTTTGCAAGACGGTTGCTTCGGCGTCGTCGATTCACCTCACGGCCGTCGTCGAGCGCGTGATTCAGGAAGTGCTGGCCAATGCCGACAAGCAGGCTGATGGCATCGAGGGCAAGACGCACGCTTCCAAGCGGATTACGGCCCAACATATTGTCGCGGCCGCCCGTTCCGATCCTGACCTGGCACGCGCCTTTTCGGGCTTCTGTTTTACGAGCTACGTAAACGCACCCAAGGCAGTTGACCACATTTTGGACGTTGAGACCCAAAAGGGACGCAAGGAGGCCTCGGCGGCGGCGGTGGCCAAGAAGAAGGACAAGGAGACGGAGGCGGCGCTCCAGGATTAGGATTTGCGAGTGTGTGTGTGTGTGTGTGTGTATTTTGGAGTTTTTTTTACCATACAATCTTAAACACAAAACTATACACTTTGTAGAGACGAGGCGCACACGTGGCACAGTGGACTTTTAATGTTGCACGCGTAGTCGGTTGTCGCGCAAATGTAGATCCGACACGTCTGACAATTGAGTGGGGGCTTGCAGCCAGTGACGGGGTGATGCTGAAGTAGACGCAAACAATTGTTGTGAAATCCAACGGGAACTCCGTGGTTTAAGAGTGCAGTGCGCGCGCTGTCGACGATGTGGTTCACGACCGCCTCTCGCTCCAATTCAACTTCCGGGCCGTGTGTTTCGACCCACTCCTCGAATTGGTCTAGGATAAACTGGCCAATTGTCGAGTCCAAGGCCAGTTGTTGAAATCGCTCATCGCGTCTTCGAATTACAGCCCTTGGCCAGACCATTGTGCGCGCGTGCATGCGCGTGCACCGAGTGGCACGCTCCGCAAGGAAACAATAGCGCGGGGCTTGCGAATAATGCAGCCATGGTTAGGTAATGGGTAGACGGGTGCAAACGACGCGTGCGGCCATGTCGCTTCCTCCGCTCACTCACCTGTCGATTGCTGCACACCTGGCCGCGCGCTCGCTCGAGGATGCGGCGCCAACCGATGCAACCGATGCAACCGATGCAACCGATGCAACCAAGGACGCGTTGAGCATCGATGCGATCATCAATCAGTTCATACTGGACTTTGGAGGGGCAACAATCGATGCAACCGGCGTAAAGCGCAAGCGTCCAAAGACCAAACTCAAAAACCAGACCACTCTGAGCGTCGATGCGGTCATCAATCGGTTCAAAAGGGAGTTTGGCAGGGCGCTTGAAACCGTCATGGCTGTGGCCGAGGCGGCCGAACAACCCAACGAGGCGCAGCGCGTCGCGGCGGTCAAACTGGTGATTATAAAGGAGGTTGCCGCCCTGAGAGATGAGCGCTCGAAGCTGTACAGTGGCGATCCCGAAAAGGGCCCCGCATACAACAACCTCATCCGAAAATTTTCCAGTCAGGGAACCCTTGGACACACAAAGATTCAAGAAAATCTCGAATACATCATCAACGCGGCCATACTGCATCGGAGCGGGCAACAAAAGCTGAGTCGGGAGAGGCGTGCGTATTTGAGACAGCGCTACGAGATCTACACCGACTTCACCTCCTCTTGGAGGTTTTTGCGCCTCAGGTACATTGAACAACGGATCAAGAATGCCCCGCATCCGGAAGCGCTGGCAGAGCACGCCAAGGCCGCCATCAGGATCCTTTCAGGGCAGCCCCACAGAATGGAGGAGGGCAAACCGCACACCTACTACCGCACGTGGGAGTCGGCGTTTGGTTTGTTCGACGCGGGCCAAGCGGACGTTGCCATTGCAGACTCAGAATTCCCCGTTGCGGTGCGAAACAACACCCAAGAGTGTGGCGGCCGGGTGGTCGGCTCCATGTGGTTGCAGGACCTGCGGTTTCAACGCGTGTTGTTGCAGCTCGCCGAGGAGGCGACGACCAAGGCAGCGCAACACTCTCACGAAGGCCAACATCTGGCGATGAAGTGGAAGCTCAATTGCTACGAATGGGCCAATCCGTCAGAAGGGGGCGCGTTTACACGCCCCTACGATCAGGACGAAGGCGTTCGCATCCAGAGCTTCTTGCTGTCGGTGGAAACGGCAGCGCGCCGCGTGCGTCGATGGATTGGAACGCAAAGGATGAAACACAAGCCCTCTAAAAAAGGTGTCACCGCGGGTCTGCTGGGCTGGGACTTGAAGCTCAAACTGGATGCCCTCGACAACCGCTGGGCACGAAAAAGGGTGGAGGCCATCGCGTCAATGGGCGGCGAAGAAGATCCCAAGACAATGGGCGCCATCTTTGCGCGCTCCACTGCTCGTCGGTTACTCATGGGCAAGTGTACACGCCGACTTGCGCGCATCGGTACCGCCACCGACTTTGCCGAAGGCATCGACGGCGTTTTCGACTCTGATAATGTACAAATCGAGTTTGGTGTCGACTCCATTCCCAATGTGGACGCGTTTCTCGCGTTTATCGCGAGGCCTCCCGATGGGTCCTCGTGCGCGCAAGTCGACTACGATCCCATGTGTGCACTCTACCCAGAGCACATTCGCTTGCACACAAAGGACGATTCGATCACCCTCGAGAACAAGCAACGATTGACAACCTTTCGCGAATCCTGGTCCAAGCAGGTGGCGCTGGTCTCGTGGGGGGGACGCACGTGCGTGTTGTTCAAGCACGGCAGCGGCACAACAGCAAACTTCAAACTGGTCGATCCCCTCGGCAAACGCGGAAAGTTTCCCAATGTGCTAACCCAAACTAGCTGGGTGGAGCGTGCGGCCGAGGCGGCGTCTGTCGAATCGGGCCTTCTCACCGCCGTCGTGCGTGCCATGGCGATTGCACACGCGGCCTCGCCGCAGAGCAGTACCACCAGCGAGGAAGGCATGTTGCGCGCGGCCTCGCCGCAGCGCAGTACCACCAGCGAGGAACGCATGTTGCTCGCGGCCTGGAAGTCGCCAGGGGATGGTGTGGCGCCGCTCTGCGCCGCCGTGGCGGTGCTCGCGCACGCCTATTATGCCAAAGACAAGTACAAGCGAGACGAAGTGTATCTCATCGCGGATTACACAATGATTCAGGTCCGCCAGGCAATGACAACCAGAGCGCTCCTCGAAGACAGACGCCTCAAGTCAGAGGATTTGGACGAGGCGGCGGCGCCGGAGGTGGAGGCACCTCCGGCGGCGCCTCCGGCGGTGGAGATGGAGGACGACGGAGAGGACGAGGCGGCGGCGCCGGCGCCGGCGGCGCCGGCGCCGGAGGTGCCTCCGGAGGTGGAGATGGAGGGCGACGAGGACGACGCTTGGTGGGACGACGCCGTCGCGGAAGACGCAGAAGTGGAAGACGATAGCGAAGACGAAGACGACGACGGTTGGTGGGAAAAGGCGGAGGCAAAGGACTCGACGGTGGCGTCGATGGCCTTTCAATTGGTCTTCGACCCGCGCTTGGCGCGGGTCGAATGATCTTTTTGTTGAAAACGCAGCGCACGTGTGTGTGTGTGTGTGTGTGTGTGTGTGACCTCGTCCCGCACTCGAGAGCCGCCCCTAAGGTTCGTACGCATGGTCCGGCGACGAAAATAGGTTGAACCACAAAGCTGCTTTCACGTAGTCCGTCACCAGCTTTTCCTTCATGTAAATGCCGCTCCGTGCAATGTTGACAGCTGTTGGGTTCCTATCTTGGTTTTCGCTATAGCCCATTGATTTGAAAGGCTGCATCAGCCCTGCGTGCGTAATAATCTTGTGCACCTCAAAGTCTTTTAACATGTCATGCCCGTCGAGCTCGACGATGATGACTTGAAACGCGGCCGGGTTGACAGACGAGATCACCTTGTGCTCGGCGCCCTCGACGTCGAGGGACATGAACGCGACGCTTGGCATGCCTGCCTCACGCATGACCTGCTCGAGTGGTTGGCACGGAACGCGTACGAACTGGCTGCCTTGCTGGGTCTTCCACTTCGCCTTGAAGCTATCTGACATGGCGCTGGCATCGCCGCTCACAGCTGAGCCGGTCGAGGAGAAGTTGACGTATCCAGCTCCACCGGGCGGGCAAATGGCCAGATTTTTCAGAACATTTTTCGGCGAAGGACGGTTGTGTTTCAGTTTTTCAAAGTTTTGTGGGCTACCTTCGATGAGCAGCCCGTGCCACCCAAAGCAGCGCTCGAGCATATACGTGTTTGAGAACGTCTTTCCATCGAGCGCACCAAGCTCAACAAATGTCTTCTGCCCTTCGTGCTTGGCCGCCAGTAGTAAGATCTCCAAGATGTGCATGTCCTCCAAATCCTGCGACTGGACCTCTGAGGCACAGCACTCTAGCTGCTGGTCTGTGATATGCAGGTGCTTTGTCCAGCGCTGCACTTTGAGGCGTTTGATCTCGCTGCGAATCTCCCATCGTCGGGACATTTGTCCGACGGTGCTGGGCACGTATGTGAGAATGTAACACGCCAAGATGAGCCCCGGCACCCACAGCGGCCATGTGCGCCTGACCCGTGACGAAGGCCCCAGAGAATCGTATCGGGACATTGCGGGGACCGCCTTGCGGACTGAGACTTTGGGCGAACCTGCGCGCGCGCACGACTCTGTCAGGCACAGCAGGGCGAAGGCGGCCTACCCTGAACTACGTGGTTCATCCATGTGCGTGTGGGCAGCGCTGCGGTGCCGGAGGATACCAGGGGCGAAGGCCCAATTGTGCAGTCCACGCGGTGCGGGCGGATGTCTCTGGAGGTAGTGTGCGGCGCAGTTGTGGGCTGTGGCCGGGGAGGCGAGGCGTGGGCGCTTGGGCCGGTTTGTGTCGCTGTCTGGCTCTGGCGGCGGCATGGCCGCTCTCGTATGTGGTTGATACACGTGTGCACCTTCCGCAAGAATTCATTTTTTTAGCGCACACGCGTGCGCGCGCTAATTGCAGCAACGCGCAAACATTTTTTCAACGGCGGCGGCGGCGCCCTTTTCCTCCTCGTGGGTGTTAGGGTTGGGGTTAGGGCACTGACGTGCGTGTGTGTGCGTGCGCAAAACAACAGAGTCTCAAGGGAGTTTCTGGTTTGTGCCCACACTCGAATCTGCACCATTACAATCACAATTGATAAACAATTCCCTTTCCCAACTCCACACTCCTGTTTTTGGCAAGGCGACGTCATTATTTTGGAGGAGGCGGCCTATTGCGACCCGGCGAGTTTGCATTCAATCCCGATCACGGTTGCGTGCAGTATTCACCCGTGTGCTTCCCCCCCACGTTTCCAGGGCCTCGTCAGCGAGGTCGTGGTTCCACTTCTGTCGATGCAGCAGTCGGTTTTGCTCTGTATCAGCACCATTTTGGACTCGGGAAACCACTATACCAAAATGGTACCGAGCGCCACTCGAATCACAATACAACGTACGACAACACTCATTGTGCTTCCCTCGGGCAGATGGAACTCGTCGATGACTTCGGGAAAACTGTCTTCGAGACGATTAAAATTACGCTCGTTTGCGACGAGTGCCTTCTCGGCGACCACCCTGAAAAGTGTAGGCACAAGCTCGCCTCCATGCCCCGCTGGCTTTCCAGCGCCAAGGTCGAAGTCGTGAGGAAGCTCCTAGCCGGTGAGCCCGCTTTTGTGTACCAATGCCTCTTTTCCATTCTGAACGTCCTTTCTTGTGCGCGTGCGCAGAGGACCCAGCTATGCTGTGCGCGCCACCCCCTCCCACGCCTTGGGCCATAGCTCCTGTGGAACCTTGGCCACCTCTTCCGGTAGCAGCGTGGACGTTCCGCGCGCGGGCGCCATCGCTTGCCTTTGCGTTTGCGCATTTGCGTATCCCATAGACTCTCACCGTTAGCGTTGCGTGCGCAGTTTACGCGAGTCCTTGGGCATTTCCGCCGACGGCAGCGAAAAAGCTTTCGCGCAACGCGATATTGAAAACATGCTCGCAAGAACAGCACCCGAGCTCGAGTACTCGGCGCGCGACCCTCGAAGGAACACCCAACATTTCTTCCTGGCAGTCGATCCTTCGGGGGGAGGCGCTTCGGCCTTTTCAATCGCGACGATTTGCTGCGGTCCCAATGGTTTTATGCATGTGCGAAGAATAATACTCAAACCTCTATTCCAACCCCATTCCCAACGGCTCGCCTGGCCAAAGCTCACACAGTGTGCACACGAGCGCCACGAGTGCGTCGGGGTTTTGGGCCATGCCGGCCACAAAACTGGGAATGGCCATCGGTAGCACGCGATCTTGCAAGTCGGCCACCAGCTCCGGATCCGAGCCCGCAAAGCTCTCGCGCACACCCACTTCCCTATGAAGGGCAAACAACAGCGCCGCGCGCTTGGCCGCGATGCCCTCAATAGTGGGCTGCATGTCGACGATCCGATTCCACTCCAGTCTCGCCTGGTCCAATGCGTCGCATTCGCCGACGTCCTCGGCCAAGATGAGCATGGCCCTACGCAGACACGCATTCAGATCATTGGCCAAGGCCTCGGGCTGGAGCCGCTCACGCGCCAGCAGCGGTCGTCCAAACAGCAACCCCCGAAGCTCATCCTTTGGTCGCGTCAGCATCCGATGTGCGTGTGTGCGTGCGCGCGCAGGTGCTCGGCGTCGAAGCGTTGCACACGCGCGATGTGAGACACACGCACCGGTTGCTGATCAAGCACATCCTAGCGCTGCGGAGCATTAGCATTCTCGGTCATACAAAATGTGTGCTCATCCTCGAGAGCAACCTTGCCTTTGAGAGCCAGCACCTGCTGCACGCGCTCGAGACGGCCGGCGTCAAGAATTGGGTCTCGCTGAGCGAGGGCCAGCAGGGCTCCCTCGGGTGGCTCACGACTCACGAGCGCAAGGTGCACGATTACTCGTTGAACGTCGCGAACGCGTTGCTCACAAACCATTTGCGATTGCACGCAGGAGCAAATGTGCCTGCTACTGCGCGAGGCGATGAGCGTAGGACGCATCGCACTGTCAGAATTCTTCTTTTCCACCGAATTGGGAGACCGCGAGGCGCGCCAGCGGATCAAGGATGAGCTTTCGAGCTTTTGCGTCGTCAACGAGGCGCCCAAGACCACATTTGGCAAGTTTAGGAAGACTTACACGGGCAAGCTCTACGGCAAACAGGACGACTTGGCCATTGCACTTCAGCTTGCGATGATTGGATGTCAAAAGGTTTGATATGCACTTTCAAATCCCCTTCAAACACAAACTCTCGACACTCCTCCGCACACTCTTCCGCAGTTTTTTCAAGACCCAAAGTACCGGGGCTTCAGGACTGAAGATTACCACACACCGCTGGGGCTGGCCAACAATACACAACCGCGCGGTGTCGTGTAGTGCTTTCACATGACATCGGTCGTTGATGTCATGTGAAAGCGCTCTTTTGCAAACATCTGCAAGCGCTGGTTGGCAAGGGCCATGGCCGATCCGAAGCTCTTCAGGCAGACCTGTGCGACGACAATTTTGACCACGCTGGTCTCGGCTCCCAGAGTCTGGGCGTTGAGGATCAGAATGACAACGGTGAAGATGAGTGTGGTGCGCAGGCCGCCCGAGATGAGAGCGGTAGCAAAAGGCGGGAGCGTGCGGGCCTGCTTTTCCCCCCGGTCTGGGTCTGAGGAAAAGGGGCGGTCTTCGGAAATGTAGTGTAACAGTGTAAAGAGAATCATCGTAATCGCCGGAATGGCCACGGTGACGAGCGCGGCCGTCTGTAGCAGGTGGACCTGCGTGTTGGTCGTATTGAACTCGTACGCTAGCAGGTGAATGTCCAGCACGACCACCGTGACCCACACACAAAAGTTGAACACGATGAGTCCGATCCAACCCTCCTGGCGCGCGGTGTCCTTAGAACTACTTTGGCCCCGAGTGCCGTCGAGCTGTGCGGACCAAAAGTAGGGGAGGTCCAGATTGTCGGGCATGGTGAAGAGTTTTATGGGCGCTTGTTGCTCTTGGGTTTTAAACAATACCATTATCACCGGGCACACGAATACACACGCGTGCTCTAACGGCCCACACGAAACGCATAGAGCGCGTAATTGTCGGCGCCAAATGCGGCTTGGCACGATTGGTGCACGGCCTCGTACGCCGTATCCAGCCCACCGCCGACCATGCGTGCCGACCAGTCGACGACGCCCATGCGGTCCATTTCGGCGCTCACGTCAAAGTCGCCATTCTGGCTGCCCACTTGGTATCGGTACACGTCGCGGTAAATGGACGTTTCCATGTTGGTGTGCAGCGCCGTCTTCACGCTCATGACCTCGGTCGGCGCCGGGTGCGCGGTGGTGCAGGCTGCGAGCGTGTCCTCGCTGCGCAGGCTATACTTGGTCTTGCCCGTCAGGACGTAGGTGTTGGCCAGCGTGCGTTCCGTGGTCCCATAGGAGAGCAAGAAACCGCAGGGCATCGTCGCGCCGCCAAACTTGTACGACATGCCGCAACCCGTGGGGGTGGGTGCCGCGTCGTTTGACGTTGGTGCCGACGTTGGCGCCGACGTTGGCGCCGCCTCTAGCTCGCGCGCGCGGCGAACGCTCATTGACGCGCGCACGTTTTCCCTCTTCCTTACAGGCTGCACCGCTTGTGGAATATTGCGCGCGCGCGGGCCTTGGGTTAGGGTTGGGGTGGTCCGGCATGGCCGACGAGGGCGTGCGCACGCTCTACGCGCCGCGCGAGAGCACCACCGTGTGGCGCAAGGCGGACGAACCAGAGACGACCGTGGTGGCCACGCGCAAGCAGCTCGACCCGTCGGGCACTGCGCTCGTGGTACCGACGCGCGACTATGCCAGCACGAGCGGCGTGCTCGACCCGCCGCGCTACGCGCAGAGCGGCATGGTCCAGGTGCAGATTGTCAAGCACAATGGCGCCTACGTGCCCCTCGTCGACGGTTTGATACCGCCCCACGAGGTCGTCGACGGCGAGACCATCCACCTGATCAACCACCACCGCGGCATGTACGAGGACGAGGAGACGCAAACCTGGGTCTTTTCGCCATGCGCCGTCTCCGTGTGCATTGAGGATGGCCAAGCGCTGCCCGAGCGCTGTGCCGTGGCCGTGTGGCAACGCGTGGCTGAGCGTGGTGCCATGCGCCTCACCGGACATAATGAGGTCAAGCTGGGCGAGCGCGAGCTTCGTGCCTTTCGAGTGTCCGATACCACCGCCTCGGTGGTCTACGCACCCTTTCCCATGCTTTACAGCCGCCCTCCACGGATCATTGTCAACGACATGACGTCCATCCTACGGTTGAGGAAACGGGGAATGCAAAAGACCATGTGGACGTTCCTCACGCAGTACGGCCCTCTCGTACTCTCCTTGTTGAGGACGCTTGGTGGAGACGCTGCCAGTGCACAAGTGCTTGCAAACCAGGCCCGTGCTGCTCGATTGACCGAAGATGCTGCGAGGGCCGCAGATCCGAATACGGTCTGGGGTTCGGGCATGTTCACCATGCTTAATGGTCTTTACCAAACCGTGCTTGGTTCTGACAGCGCAGCCGATGCAGGCACTACAACCGGTGGCCAACTGTCTTCTCTTGGAACTTCTGTTACTGCCGGATTGATTGGTGTATACTCGATGATGATGGGTGTTCCAGGAGCACGTGCTGGAATCGACGTCATGGGAGACCGGATTGCCACGAGTATTGCTGTATCAAATCCCGACACCGCGACCACTTGGACAGATGCGTTTACAAGGACTGCAACCGGGGTTGGCAAAGCATTGAAAAACGAGAATAACTGGCTCTATGCGGGCATTGCCGCTGTCACTGACGCTGTAAATTCGCGTCCCCAACCGCTTCCGGCCAAGCGACATTTTACGATTGGGGAGTTTGCCACAATCCTCGAGTCTTTGACCGCGCTGGTGTCACTCGATGCACCCAACTTGAAGGGTGCTACGACCAATGAAAAGTTTGCATCCGAAGCCGTTGTGGTGCAATGGTTGCTTGCCGCCGAGCCGGGAGAGTCGGCGCTTTTCGCCGAACGGGCATTCTCCTTGAGGGGTGTGGTCAACCAGTTGGACATGTCCGAGTTTGCGTCTCAGCAGGCAAACGGTATTCAGACAGACCTTTGCGTTGAGGTGGAAGACGGCGAGAGCAAAGAGGCGTGTAATGGGCGACCAAATCAGAGGTTTCGGTTTTCTACCACTCGTAGCGACAAGCGTCATTTGGGATACGCGGCGGCGGGGACGATGCACGATCTCAAGCGTCTTCAAACCGCAATTGATGAATTCGACGCCATGCTCCAGGAGCAAGCCAAGAGGGAGGCCGATTACGGTGTCAGGGAAAGGGTGTGGACATGGTTCGATCGTTGGATCTTTGACCCGATCTTTTCCGCGTTCAGGGCACGGTTCAAGTTGTTGCAAACTCAATCAGATGCCAACAATAGTGACGCACAAGCCGAGCTGTTGAGGCAGCTCGGGGTGCAACGACGCACCGTTCTGAAGCACATTCGCACAAGCCTGCAGAAGAAGCTACACTCCCGATTTACGACGCCACATTCAGAAGGCGCCACCTTGCTCGCGCGGCTAACCAGGGCGGTCGAGGAGCGGTTCCTGAGCCTCGACCCATCGACCAAGCAACCGACGTCGTCGCCTCTCTACGTGCGCGAGCTTCCTCAAAAAATGCAACAGCCCATGTTCCTCTTCCCACCAAGCGCCGATGCCGACTCCAACTACGTAGACGTCAAGTCGGATGTTGGTACGATGCGCGAGTTTTCGCCATTTCACGATGCGGCCAAGGTTGGGGCACGTGCGGCACGTGCGGCATCGAGTGCCATTGTGCGCGCGCACCGCTCCTGGGAGACCGAGGGACTACGCTGCATCTTTGTGCACGCCTATTCGGATGGAATCGGCAATTGGGCGGCCCAAGTCGATACGTACGCGTTGCTCGCCAATCGCGAGTCGTACTCGTTGGTACTGCAGCTTCCTGGCGACATTCGGGATGCAGAGGCATCCGCGCAACTCGACGAGGAATCGGAAAAGCGCATCCTCACGCTCTGTCACAAGGGCGTCGCTGCCGAAGAGGCCAGCACCCTGTTGGCCCATTCCAAGCTGCCCGACACGGAGGCGGCGCTCGTGGCCATGTCGCTCTTTGCCGAGCTCTGGACGGACGAGTTACTTAAACTGCACGAGCTCTCGGAACCGACCTCACCCGTCGTATCGGCCATGCAGACTGCACAAGTGCGCGCGGCACGTCGTTGCGTCGCGTGCGGTACCTTCTTGGAAGCGGTCACCGTGCAGTCGTGGTCGGGTCTCGTACCACTGTCCGAGTCTGCAAAGGCCGACCCTGCGCTGTTGGCGACGCAGGCCGGGAGAGACGCGGCACGCTTGGCACGCCGCTTGCAATTGGTAGCACAACCAAAAACCTCCAAAGGTGTGCTGAGCAAGGCCATCGTGCGTCGCCTGCGCGCCATTGGGGCAACGCTCGTTGCCACGGGCAACCGGCTTGCAGTCAAGCCCGATACCGATGTATTGCCATCGGAGCCGCTGCAGTCGCTCTTCATGAATCCCGTACACGGCCTGCACGCCTACGCGCGCGCAACGGCCCTGCCCAACCTGGACGCACGCGTCGCCACCGCCATCGCCGCCGCCTACCCGTCGTCGTTGCTGCTGCTAGACGGCGCGCTCGATGTGGCAGTCAATGGTTTGGTTCGCACAGACGCAGTGCCGCGACGACCACCCGTGCAAGTCGACGCTGCGCGCATCGTGCAGCGACGCATGGCCACGTTGCGATTCGATTATCCCGACACGGTCCACTTGGACGGTGCGACCAAGGCCCTGCACGCCTCCGACAATGCGCTCGTGGAGGCCATGAGCAGCCTCTCGGTCGCATCGGGAGCGCGCGCACTCGCATTCTACGTGCCCTATGGCTACGGCCAGGCGCCACCGCGGCTCGTCTATCCACCCGTTCCGGCGCCCATGTTTGGATCGGTGCCCGTGTGGACCGAGGACGTGCTCGCGTCTATTGACGCCTTCAGTACTGCTCTTGGCGCACCAGGTAGCACCGGTGCAGCCTTGACAACGGCCAGCATCTGCCCCGTCTTTCCGTGTGGTGGTGCACCACAACGGCCACTTCCGGCGCATCCATCGCTGCTGGACGTGCGCATTGGAGCAGCGCGTCGGTCTCCAAAGGATGTGCTATTTGGTGTCGACGTGTGCTTTTGGGCATCGGAACCGGAGCTCTCAAGGAGAGTTGACCAATCCAGTTCCAGCGCGCCAGCTCGTGCCAACGAGGCGGCCAATCAGCACCTACAGGGTGCCTACGAGCGGAAATTGGCAAGTCGTGTGTCCACATTGGCATGGAATGCGGAACGCATCCTGCAATCGCTCCTGTTACTCGCGGGTGGAGGAGTTGTCGACGACGACGCTGCTTTGTACGCGCAGCTAGTGCTCAGCGATGGCGACGCACGCGTCTCGGTGCCCGTCAGGGCCGAGTCGGACGACATTGTCCAGGCCAAACTTGAGCGCGAGCTTGAAGAGGCGAATCGCGTGGCCGAGCGTGATGCCAATTGGCACTTTGCCGAACTGCGCCGAACAATGGACATGATCGAGTCTTACTTGAATGGGGAGGAATTTATCAAGTACGCGGAGCTCACACCGGAGGAACGCGTGCTCCACCAGACGCCTTTTATCGGGTTGGCCGTCGCAGACGTGGACATGGCACAAGCCACTCTTACTGGAGATGGCGGCATGGGTACCGTGGAATCGGTTACTACAACAGGGGCAGGCATTCCTGGTGAACCGGATGCGGCCGAAGACAATAGGACAAAGACGGTTCTCACTGCATTGTCTAGCTTTTCATCCATTGGATTAGGGGTTCAATACCTTCTTTCTACCTATGGTGCTGCTGCAATGGCCTACATACCACCGGAAGTTTGGACAGTTGGCTACATGTTGGGAGCATCAAGCCTTGCAATTGGAGCTGCCGGATTCGCAGCGACGCAGAGTCAACGCTTGATAGTGCGTGCCGAGTTGAAGCGTGCTCGAGACGAGAAGCGATTGCCGGGTTACAACCAGGACAATGCTGCGAGCGCCGACAAGACGGTCTCTGCCGGGTGCAGGTTGCCCTTTTTGCGTTACGGCGAAACGGATGCCCTATGGAATGAGTGGGCCGCTCCAGGCGTCACTGTAGAGGCCATGCGCGCCTTTTTGGAGCGGGAGATTGACGAGTACGGAATGCCACTTCAGTTGGATGTCGCTGGCAAAGTCGTCGGGGGCGGAACTACCTATGCCGATGGCCTAAAACAAGAGCTCGAACGGCTGCGGTCGGCTGCGGTGACGAGCATCGATGACCTCATTCAAAAGGATCCCAGCACGGGGGGGGATTGTCCGCAACCAGAGGAGCCGCTGTGGGAGCAATGGATTAACCAAGGAGAGCGTATCACCGCGCGGGCTCTCAAGGTCTTCTTGAGCGACGAAAACAGTAAATGGAACCTCGAACCAAAAGCCAAGGCGTCTGGCAATGGGTCGCAATCAAGCGAGTCGGTTCCGAATCCCAACCCCAACTCGGAACAGCGCCAAGCGGCCCTGGATGCGATTCAGAACCGTGTCAATACGCTGTATGGCGATAATGCAGGTGACGGTGCCGCGGGCGTCAACCTCGTATACTATCAGGAACAGGCTGCCATGAGTCTTTATCGTCGCAATACCAAGAAGATCGAATTGGAGGCCTTTGTCGCAGGGAGTGCGGAGCGGGCAGAGCAACGGGAACAGGTGCGCCGGAGCGTGCGCATGCACACGCTGGTCGCGGGCATTGTTGGCAATGCCCTCGCGCGTGGCGTGCTCGGTGACGAGGCGCCGCAAGTGCGCACCCTTGCGGGCCCAGACGCCTTACAACTCGTCGGTGAGGATTACGAGCACGCGAAGCAAGTACTCGACAAGTTGCGCTCAGTACTTGCTCCTGCGATGGGAACGAACGCTCCGGATGCACTTCGCCTCGGGGAACTCTGTGCCATCGTACAGTCGGTGTTGGTAACCTAGTTTTTTTAGCTCGTGTCCCAAGCATAAAGAGTATCTTCTTCCCCTTTCAAGGAGTGCAACCATTCTTGTCGGTGGAAGGTGGTTTGCATAGAGACCCGTGTAGCGCGCATGTCTGTACGCAAAGGGATTGTCACATCTCCACAAGCTCGCAGACCCAATCCCAATGTTTCGCCACCGTTCAAGTGGCTAGAGGGTGAATCGTCACGGCCACCCAAACGTCGACTGTCATCACCGGAACCGCCCCGTAAGCAGCAATTCCGAATGAATACAAAAGATGTCGTGTCGCGCATCGTTGAGGAGGCCACCATGATGGGTATAGAAGCGACCCCGTCCGATTCGCGCATGGTGGAGGTGCTGCTGTCGTTTCGGACACAGGCCGCTGCGCTTGGAGCACTCGGTGTCTTTGACAAGTCAGACACTGTCATTGGCAAGATGCTAAACGATGCAACCGGAGGATACGAGCAGCTCCTTGCATACATCGACGCGCACATTGCCACGGAGCGCGCCAAGGAGCCAATCGTGGACATGGATGCGTACATGAAAAGCAAAAGCCTTCCAAAGCCACTTCCGTATGTCCTATTTGATGATGAGAAGCTGCGCCTTCTTGAGGTGGATCGCATTCAAGCTGAGCTGGATGCGGCTGATGCGCTGGAACGCGTGATCGACGCTGCATGGGACGCTGAGGATGCCGAATCGCGGATTCGTAACGAGATGGCAGCGCAGGCGGAAAAGCTGTTTGCCGCAGAAGTCGTCGTAATGCAAGATGCGGTGCGCGTGACAAGCGATCGCATGGAAATCGATGCGCTCAATTTCGGCAACATGGGGTCGTGGTTGCCCATGGTCGCCGACCCAGAGTTTGCACGCCTCCGTAAACTGCACGGGCTCGATCTCGAAGCGCGAAGCGCCGCTGCGGATGCATACGATACGCCATCGCCCACAACGTCGATGATGGCATCGGGAGCAGATGGGGACCTGTTGCCTCCACTCGAAAATGTCACCGATGTTTTTTTCGGCCCAAGGGGCGCGCCCAACCCTCATCCTCCCACCGAGAATCGTGACCAACGCCAAGCGCGCCTGTACACGCAACGAAGGGAAGCCCTGGAGAGGCTCAGGCGTGGCTTTCCGGAAGAGCAATACAGGCTTCTCGAGTCGGGGGAATTCGTCGACAATGCGGGAGGCGTTTGCGATTGGGTGTGCGGGTTTGCAAAGTATGCCGACATGTGGAGGCGTGAGAATCCGGGCCAGGCCACACTGACTGCGGTTCCAGTCGGACTCTACGGAATTTCGGCAGCCGCGGTAGCCGCAGAAGGCGCTGGGTTGATCACGGCGGGCGGAGTGGTGGCCACTTGGCTCGGTGGACTGGCAAGTGTGCCCGTCATAGCCGGGTCAATCGTGGTCGCACACACGGCAAGGGGCATCCTGAAACGCCAAAAGCGCAACCAGGGACTTACGCCACCAGTGCTGCAATCCTTGTTGGACGCAATCAAAAAGTTGCAGCCAAGGAATCTTCAAAACATCACAGGTGTGGGCATTGTGCCGTGGCTTTGGAGTGCGACCGGTGGGGTGGCAGTGGACATTGCAGTTGAAGCCTATTATCACTATCGTCTTCTTGGTCACGTGGGTGCGGTTTATGGAGCAGCGAGGGCAGTGGAGGAGGCGGGAAGAGCACGGCAGGCGGCGAATTTGATCGAACGTTTGGCTCGTAATCAAGTACGCCTTAGGGCTATAGCGACAAATGTCGCAACGGCAGAGCAGTTCTTTAGCCAGGAAGGGCTAGACTGGCGCGCAAGAGGCGAGGCTGGAACGCGCACAACATCGATGCTCAATCAATTTCCAGAGCTGGCCAACCGCGTACGCAACGTCGTCGATTGGATGTACAGCAATGTCGAAAGCGGTGCCATCACACGCTACGCCAGTCCGTTGCTTCTCGTCGGCGATGCCTGTCAGGGCGCTTGGAAGTTCAACTCTGACAATATTCGTCCCGATCGCGCACGCATCTATCTCTACCTAAACGATGCCGAAAAGGCATCCAACAAGCAGATGATTGAGCGCACCGAGTTGGCAATGGCCGTCTTGCCAATCCTCTACGCCAATGCGCGCGGTGCGAAAACGGCCACGTGGGACCAACAGATTCCGCAACGATCTATCGAGCAATGGATCACGGCCCAGAATCCTGAAGAGAAGCTTGCCAACGCCGCCGCTTGGAAGAATTGGTACGTCGACGAGATCGAGTGGTACGGCAAGACCAATGCGGAGGTGATCGACTTTGCAAAACGGCTGGCCACGATGCGTGGTCCAATCATAGCCATCGACGACATTTTACAACACCGGTTCAAGCTGAGTCCAGCGATGCTTTCGCCAATGCGCATGCTCAAAGATTCCTGGACTTCAAAATGGCGTCCGACTTGGATTACGATGCACACGTATGCCCAGGAGGACAATGGCACGGGAGTTAGGGACGTGTACTGGCTCGCGGAAAACAAGGAGGAGATGAAGGGCAGGTACGCGGGTAGTCTTTCCAGGCTGTGGTTCAAACTGTACAAGGTCATCGAGTACCAGCACGCGTACATCACCGGCGGCATCAATCCGTCAATCACAGAAGCGGCAGAGGACAAATCTTTTGGCGCGCGTGCTACCGAGCGCAACCGGCCTAGCTTTGTAACAATGATCAATGAGATGAATGCCTTGGGTGATGCTGCACTAAAACAGGCAGATACAAAGGTTTACAAGCTTACAGGGAGGTCATCCATAAAGCTGGAGGCATTTAATCGAGCGCACACGGCCAAAGTTGAGGAATTGTTTGACAAGTACTACGTTGGATGGTCAGCGGCGGCGGAGGTGGAGGCAAACAAAAGGAGAGCGGCGGCAATGAAAAGGGAGAGGAGAGAGGAGGAGAGGCGACTGGCGGCAGAGGCAGGAAGACCGCTCGATCAGCTCCCACAAATTCCACAAGGACCAGACATCGTGCTCGACCAAGACGCAGTGCAAGGCCTTCTCAATAATCTTCCCGGAGCCGCACCCAATCCTGCTCCGCAACCCGACGATGCCGACGACCTTCTTGGCCTTGGTCCCCTGCAGCCGGTTCCGATGGGCGGCGTCGGTGTTCAGGCCTCCGTCGTGGACGAGGTCTACGCGCGCGTCAGCGCGCTGCGCTTGTGGGGATAACCATTCCGTCGTAGCGTGTGAGTTAAACGACCCGTTTGATCGTCGGTGTGGGGTGTGTGTGTGTGTGCGACAAAGAAACACCGTTTGGGTACACGCGCACCATGGGCACAACCCCCACCGAGAAGGATGCGTATGATGCCTTTGTGGACACTTGCATGCACCAGCTGCGCGCGGGGCTTAAGCTCGACCACACGGATAAAAAGCAGCGCGTTGCGGCCGCGCTGCAAACGCACGTGCTCAACAAGGAAAAGTCGGCGGCGCAGCGCGTGCTCGAGGGCCGCTTCGTGCTCGGCGCCGACGATTCCGCCTACCTGCAAACGGGCATGGCCACGCTGTGGTCGACGGCGCCCACAGACGCGTCCACCGATGGGCTGGACAAGGGCCTCGCGCTCGCCCCGCCGGGGCTGTACACGCCGGAGGCGGTCGGCGGCATTCGCGCGGGGCTCGTGCGTGCGCTCAAGGCCAAGACCAAGGCGCTCGAGCGCAACGCCCCCGCCGACCTCGCGGCGCTCGTCCCGGCGCTGCGCCTGCTCCTCGAGACACCGGTCATTCGCAACGCCGTCATTAGTGGCGACATGACCCAACAGAAGCTCGATACGCTCCTCCAGTACAAGTGGACCGATGTGGCCGAAGACGCAGAGCGCGAGACGCGGCGAACCGAGCTGCTCGAGGTGCTGCGCAAGCTCAAAACGTACCTGGAGTCGTCCAAGGGTCGCAAGGGAGGGGCCAAGCGGGTCGCAGACCTCATTATCGAAGCCATCGAGAAGCAAGCATGGGATCTTTCAAAGTCGGAATCCTCGGCTGTCGAGCTGCTCCAGAAGCTCGAAACCCTCAGGAAAACGCTTGATGAGACAAATGCAACCCTCAAAACGGTAACGGACGAGCGCGATGAGCAAGCGGGCCTCGCCAGAATATGGGGAAAACTTGTCCGGGACGCCCTTGCCAAGATCACACGGCTCGAATCGGATCTGGCCGATTGCAACAAGGAGCGGGAGGTGCTCGTCGCGCAGTTGACCGGCGTTATCGAGTCTCTCAACGAAAAGAACGCAGCGGTCGAGGCGTGCGCGCAGCGCGAGGAGAATCTCAAAAGAGAGCTAAAGCGCTGCAAGGGCGACAAGGCCTGGTATGATGCGGCATTGGCGACGGAGCGTCGGCTCAAGGCGGAGAGTGAGGCAAGGCTCCTCGCCGAAAAGGCCGCGGAGGTGAGCAGGCTCGAGGGCGAGATTGCCTCCAAGGAGGCCGCGCGTGCGCAGCTGGAACAGGACCTCACGCAATGCCAGACTGCAAAGGGCGGATTGGATGCGGAGAAGACGGCACTGGCCAACGAGAAGGTCGCGCTCGAGCAAAAACTGCGTAGCCTTGATGTCGCGGTTATGGAGATGGCAGGTGAGATCCAGGAGGGCAAGCTTCGGGAGCGCGGACTTGAGGCTGACCTGGCAGACAGGGAGGCCAAACTGGCACGCTGCGAGGCGGAAAAGGCGCGGCTGAATGCAACCCTGACGGCACAGGGAGAAAAACTGAGCGCACTGGCGGCGCTTCTCGCAGAGAGCGAGCTGGAGGCGACACAGTGTGAGGAGGCGCTCGAGGCGTGCAAGGCGGCGGAGACGGTGCTGCTGGCTCAGACGGCATCGGACAAGCAGGATCGTGCGGAGGAGCTGAAAGCGGCGCGCGCCTCCAAGAACGAGGCGAGAGAACAGCTGGCCGAGGCACGTGCAAAGACGAACGATTTGAAGCTCGAGGTGGACGAATTGGGAGCGAAGCTCGATGCTTCCAAGGCCAAAGCGGCGGCGTTGCTAGCCGATGTGCAAAAAATGACGAAGACGCGCAATGCCGCTGTGCGGATTAGGAGGCAGGCGAAGAAGCTGCAGGATGATGCAGATGCCGTGGAGGAGGAGGCCGTGGAGGGAGCGATCGCGCAGCAGTCCGACTCCACCGCTGGCAACCTGTTTCCAGACGATGCGAGCTTGAGAACGGAGGTTGCTGAGCTTTCAGAGGGGAGCGCCACCAAGGCGGAGTTTGAGCGCAAGTGGCGGGCGAGACTGGAAATGGCCAAGGTCGGTGCGTCGATTGTCGCCGCAATGGTGCTGTGGGGAGCGGCCATCTACACGGCCGTCAAAAACAATGAGGAGGTTGACGAGCCGATTCCCGAGAGTGTTCCGTGGACCGTTCTTAAAGCACTGCACACGGCATTGCTGTCGGCCTCTGGACTCAATCCACCGGTTCCATCATCTGCGTCGTCTAATACCGACGACATCGTGGACGTTTCGGACTGGGTCGTCGCGCGCGGGCTGGTGGGGCAGCGGGGCCCCTCGTGCGCCGCCGTGGCGCCGGATACGGACGCCGCCATCGCCGCCGTCGACGCCCGTCTCGAGTATGCGCTGCCCTCGCCCGAGGCGCTCGGTGCCGTGCTGCCGCACCTCAAGCTGCTCCTGGACGGCACCGACGAGCCCACCGAAGCCGAGGTGCACGCGGCGCTTGCGACGCTGCCAGACGACACTAATGACGCGTGCAATGCCTCGACGGCCGTAGAGACGTTGGCGGCCTTCAAGGGCAACTACGCCGTGCTCGGAGAGCCGGTCGACGCCAACGACGACCGGGGCGGCATCGAGGTGCCCCACGCCGTGCGCTGGCTGCCCGCAACGGGCGCCGCCGGCCGCTCGGCGGCGCGCGTGGCCATGCTCGAACACGCAATGGCGCGCTGCGCACAGCTGGCCGAGTCGGACGCGACGTCGACACCCGTCAAGGCGGCGCTGCGCGATGCGGCGGCCACGCTCAAGCTGTCGCAAATGGCACCTCTGTACGCGACGCGCGAGGCCGTGGCCTACGATGAGCCCGAGCGCAGTGGGTGCCTCACGTCGTCGGCGTCGGCCGAGCACGGCATCCTCGTCACGCGCCCGTGCGCCATTGTGCGCGGGGCGCTTTCCTTTCCAGTGGATGCGGGTGTTTTTCGTGTGGCGTGCGACCGGCGTGCCGAGAGCGTGCTCGGCGACGCGGCCGAGGCCAAGGCCGCCAAGGCCAAGTACCACGAGGCCACGCTGAGCGTGCGCACGCAGGCACGGGCCAAAGGCCGCGCCACCAACATCTACGTGGCGCCACCGGCGCGGGAGCTCAGGTTTGCATCGGCGGGGACCACGGCCGCGGCCACGGGCGCGACGCTCTCCGAGGACGTGGAGGTGACCGAGGACGTGACGCCCGACGACTTTACGACGGCCAACTGGCTGCGCATTGTCAATCGCTCCCTCGTGGCCACCAGCGCCTTGGTGCCCGAAAACGGCGCGGCCGTCGAGCGCGTCGAGGGCTTGCTCGACGCCGTGGGCGAAGAGGGCGTCACGGCCGAGCAGCGACGCGACGGGCTTTGGACTGAGTTTCGACGGCACTCGGCCATCTCACAGGACCGACTGTGGGTATTCCTACGCCTGCTGTCGGGTGCCGTGGGTGGCGAGGTCAACGAGGTCATCACCACGGCCGACGAAGCCACGCTGAGAGCGACAAAGGCGATTCAAGACCAGCGCGTGCAAATCGCAAAGCGCGTCTCCGACATGCAGGCCAAGATTGTCGAGACCGTCGTGGGCAGCATGGCCAAGGACTCAAAGCTAACGCTTGACAAGAATGGCAACCAGCTGGTGGTGGTCGACGCAGAGGCGCGCAAGCAGCTCAACGATCTGGCGAGTGGCGAGTCGGGGCGTCCATTCTTCGAGGCCAACGTGGCCGTGCGCAACCTGCAGAGCAGCGACTCGAATGCACCAAAGCCGACGCTGTCGCAGCTACTGGCAAGCCTGTCGCAAGTGGGTGGGCAAATGCAGCGCTCGCTCGAGCAGACATTGACGCAGCCGGGAACGGCGAGCGCCTCGCTCGCCGAGCTGTCGCACCCGGCGAATTGCTACTTTGTGACGCTGCGACCAGACGCGGTGGCGGCCATTCGTATTGCGCACGAGCGCATGAATGTCGAGCTGGGCCTGCGCGGCGCTGGTCGGCGGCTCAGCTTGTGGGAGACTGTGGAAGGCGGGTGTACGATGTTGACGACGCGATTCGCCGAGTTTGCGGGGCACGTGCTTGTGCAGGCGCGTTCGACGACTGGGGCGTCGGCAATGTACGTGTCGCCGCAAGCGATGAATACAAACGCGATCCAAGCACGCGTAGCACTCGAGCGGCTGGTGCACGCTAGTGGCGCGTATACAATGAGCGTGAGCGCGCCGAATTGGACTGCGCTGCTCGACAAGAACTCCAACTTGGGCAAGGCGAGGGCGGCCATCATGGATGCGGGTAGCAGTGTGGAGGACCACGCAGTGGGCATGATGATGCGTCGGGCTCTTCACGGCACGCCGATGCAATCTCGGCTCTCGACGCATAGACATGCGTCGGGGTGGGAGGTGGTGGGCCTTGCCACCCGTTAGAAATTTCTTAGAAAACTCACGATTGTTTAAAAACTAGCACTTTCTAACTCTGCCGTCCCGGCTTCTAACATCCCCTCTTTTTTCTTCTAGAAATGAGCTAACTCTTCTACTTTTGGGGCTGGCGCGCAGGCCACGGCAGATGGATCTGCCCGCGAGATACAGAAAAAGTATGCATAGTTTAAATAGTAACGTGTGAGCTCACACGGAGATCCATCTGCCGTGGCCTGTGCGCTGGCTCCAGAAGTAGAAGAGTTGGCCCACTTCTAGAAGAAAAATGAGGGGATGTTAGAAGCCGGGACACTAGAACTAGAAAGTACTTGGGTTTTACGTTGCGCGCAGCGTTGCAAAAATCGTAAACGCGTCGTGCACTCTTCACAGAGATGCTTGTATTTCTGGGACCACCCTCCCACCACTCACCGCCTCACTGGCCTCACCCGCCACGAAAAATGCGCAACGTAAAACACGAGCACCTTTTCAGATGTCGACGACTTGTGCGCGCGCCGCTGTCCAATCAGCCCGAAGGGTGGCACGCGCGGTTTCCACACCCCGTCTGCGCTGCGCGGTTGCCGCCCCATCACCGCCGTGGAGCGCGTGGTGGTCCGACGCAACAATCCCAAATCCGAGCTTGCAGCCGGCAGTGAAGCGGGACGTTTCAATACCACCACTGTGGTCAGGCCCTTCATCCGGATCAAGGGGCAAGGATGTGGGCCTAAAGTTTGTCAACTGGATACCAGTCTGGCGTTCATACGGAGTCTTCGTGGACTTCATGTGCGTCGACTGCGACACCCAATGGTTGTCAGAATACAAGACTTCAGCTTTTGCCATGGCTTCATAGCCCGGAGTCTTGCCCATCTCATCGAGGAGCCAGGCAATGCAGCCATGATCTTGTCCCTCGCTCCCGCGACGCAAACACTGATTCATAATCGCTTCGACGTATCGGCACGGATCTTGGTCCTCGCCATTTTCAATATTCA
>Ga0257106_1000459_pt1 | contig 24214 bp, 28 predicted proteins | sample LP_taG_3_FD_190177 | JGI IMG/M metagenome (GOLD analysis project Ga0257106, IMG submission 190177) | Marine microbial communities from Northeast Subartic Pacific Ocean, Canada - LP_J_2011_P26_10m | ecosystem: Environmental > Aquatic > Marine > Oceanic | place: Canada: Northeast Subartic Pacific...
GACCAGCGCCTGTTTCATGACGCCCGGGTTCAGTATCTCCCACCGACGCTCACGCGGGACCACGGACGCTAGGAGCGTCACCGCGCCCGCGACGACGGGGGACGCGACGGATGTTCCCGAGAGACTGCGGCACCCGCCAGCGATTTTCGACCCCATGACGTCGCGGCCGTACGCCACGATGTCCGGCTTCACCCTGCCGTACCCGTGCGGCAGCTCGTGCGTGGACATGCCGCGCGAGCTGAAGCTCGCGATCTTGTCGCGGTAATCGATGCCTCCGACGCCGATGACGTCCAGCTGATCCGCCGGATTGTTCAGTGTGCCGTACAGGGGCCCGTCGTTGCCGATGGCGCTGACCATGATGATCCCGTTGGCGACGATCTCGTCGATCTTCTCCACGAACGGCTGTTACACAAAACACGACGTCATTCTAATTGCCCGTACGAAAGAAGTAAAACGAAACTCACCAAGTCGAGGTAATCGGGACCGCCGATGGAGAGGTTGATGACGTTCACCTCGGTTGCGATGGCGTAGTTGAACGCGTCGAGGAACCAGGATGTGTACGACACCTATGCCATGGATGGAAAGGGAGGGTGATTGGTCAGTGGTAATCGGGTGGTAATTGGGTGGTATTTGAGTATTCGTGGAAGCGTGAGGAACACTACTCACCTGGTCGTTGGTGAAGACTCGAAACGTGTGAATCTCTGCGTCGGGGGCGAACCCCGGGCACTCGCCGTCCTGGCTCGCCACCACACCCGCGACGAACGTTCCGTGCCCGAGGCCGTCGTTGAGCGTGCGCTCGTGCGTCCAGTTAGTTCGCTCTTTAATCTTGCGGAAATGCGGGTGATCCGCTTTGACTCCAGTGTCGAAAATACCTGTTGCCAAAACACGACGTCACTCTAATTGCCCGTACGGAGGCAATAAAAAATAAACTCACCAGCCTTGACGCCTTTTCCGCTGAAGCCCTCTTTCCACAGCGAACTCGCGTCGAACGCGTCGACGACGTGCCTGGCGGCCAATAAGGACCTGCCACGTGGCGCATCCGCATCATCCGATTGGTCATCGTGGTACAAGCCGCCGGAGTCGGTGTCTGGTGTATACCCGGGGGGTTCCATGCCGATGGTGGGGCGGGTGCGGAGTCGGCCCGGTGCGGGGCCGCCGCCGCCGCCGTGCCTCGACCCGAATTGATTTTCTTTGTCGTCGTCTGCGTTCGCCAGCCGTTCGCGGCGTCGGCGGGTCGCGCGGTTGGGAACGCCGTTTACGTCCTCGCCGCCGTCGCCCCATCGAAGCCCGCCGGACGTGGGATCGACCCCGGGTGAGACGCGCGCGTCGGGCGATTCATCAGACGACGGGGATGAATGATGATCATCATTTGCATCATTTGTCGAGTCGTCATCATGATCATTTGGCGGTCCTTCTCCCTTTTCCCACGCGAGCGACCGCGTCAGCTTCTGCTCCCTGCGCACGTCCCGTACCCCACGCATCGCGCCGATGATGCGCGACGCCTTCGCGCCTTTGTGATCCGCGCCGATGCGACCCCTGGAGCTTATTGATTCGACCCTGGGCTCCGCTGTCATCTTTGCATCATCGATTGCATCATCGTTTGCGTCATCGCCGAGCTTGATGACGGCGAAATCGGTGGGAAAGCGCCGTGTCGCGGGGTTATCCCGCACCACCCACTCCCACCTCACCTTCGCCGTGTCGCCGGGGTGCACAGCTGTGTCGCCGTCGGCACCCCGCTCGGCACCCGCCTTCGTATCTTTCACGCCCATCACCCCGTCGACTTTGTTCACCGGAGGGCCGAGGGACTCGACGAGGGACGCGTAGTGCGCCTCGATGGGGGCGTAATCGTCGAAGCGGACGACGTAGCGATCCGCGAGGAACTCGGTGGCGGTGGAGATGCCGGTCAGGCGCCCGTGTTCGTTCGTATCGGCGGCGTCCATGCGCGGCGCGTCGCATCGGGTGTCTTCGCCGGTCGTCGCCTCGGCAGCGCAGATCGGAGCCGAAACATCGGTGCCGTCGCGGGCGGCTTCATCGGCCGCGGCCGAGACGCACGTGGACGCGAGGAGCGCGAGGACGAGGACGACGCGCGCGTGAGCGCATCGCCTCGCGCTCGATCGGGGCCCGATCGCGTGGAACATCGCCGATCGACGCGTCGCGACACCCCGCGGCTCCGTCGCAAATGCCTGTCGTCTCGGAGCGCACCTTGGCCTCAGTCGAGCTCCCGAGGGCGTTCAACGGATTCAACTCGACCGACACTGACTGTTTACCTGGGGAGTGTCCATCCTATTACTGGTTAAAGTCAACATTTATTCGTACGTAAATCAGTCACATGAATGTGTCCAAAATATAGCCGTAGGGGCTATTTACCGAGAAATAAACCCCTCTCCAACCGTTTGCGCGTGCGAAACATAAAATCGAAACGGAAGGCCAGCAAACGTTCTCGGCCGACGTCATCGCCAGATCACCCCCCGCGACGCGACCATCCACCGCGCGCGTTCTCTCACCGAGCCCTCTCTTCCGCTCGAGACGCACGGTTCCTTTCGATCAGCGAGGTACGTCCCAGCCCCGCCCGCGGCCACTCGACCGGACTGTTCACTCACGCGTCCGCGACCCCGCGGCCCGGGCCGCCGGTCATGAAGAGTTCAAGCGGACTTTGGCGCCACGGCGTGCGTACACGTTTCGATTGTGCGATTACGACCGCCGGCGGAGGGTGCCGAGGGTGCCGACACAGCTGTGCGCGGCGCCGCGATGCCCACCCGCACCGCTCGATGGATCCATCCCAACACCGCCGTTCACGCGAGATCCACCACCTGACCGACCACCCTCCCGTCCCCCCCTCTTCACGATCTCCAGGAATCAATCTCGTCCCAGTCTAGCTGAGCAAGCGACGACCGAACGCCTCACGCGACGAACATGCCGGCCGTCGCGCGCGGCTCCGCGGTCAAGCCGCCCTCGAGCAAGGCGGCATCGACCGCGCGCATGGCCACTAACTCCAAGCGCACCGCGCACATGAACGCGCCATCGTCCGACAACTACACCGCCTCGGACGTCGCGCGCCATTCCACCAAAGAAGACGCGTGGGTCATCATCAACGATTCCGTCTACGACATCACGCACTGGATCCCGAGGCACCCGGGCGGATCCATCCCGCTGGTGCAATACGCCGGACGCGACATGACCGATGCATTCCGCGCGTACCACGGCCCGAACGGCAAGGCGGCCAAGACGCTCAACGCGTACAGAGTGGGATCCTTTGTCGACGACGACGAATGCGAGTCTCCAAAAGATCATTTGGCCACCGCGTCGGGCGACTCGGTGGCATCCGCGGCGTCGTCCAACGCCGCGCCGCACGTCGCCGCGTTCCGCACGCTCGTCGCCGGTCTCGAGGATGAGTTTCACACGGATTACGTCCACTACGCCAAGCTCGGCGCTTGCCTCGTCGCTTTGTTTGCGTCGGCGGTGTATTGCGTGGTGGGTGACGGCAATGGATTTTATACGCACATGCTGGGCGCGGTGCTGCTGGGTATGTTCTGGCAGCAGACCATGTTCATCGGTCACGACGCGGGTCACGGAGCGATCACCCACGACCACGCCAAAGACTTTTACATCGGTTTAATCGTCGGTAATTTGTGCAACGGCGTGGGTATCACCTGGTGGACCACCACTCACAACGTGCACCATTGCGCGTGTAATTCGCTTGAGTGCGACCCGGACATTCAGCACATGCCGGTGCTCGCGGTGACGCCCAAGTACTTCGACTCGGTCTGGTCGCTGTACCACCAACGACGCATGACTTATGACAAGTTTGCCCGGTTTATGGTTTCCGTGCAGCACTACTCGTTCTACCCCATCATGGCGGTGGCGAGGTTCAATTTATATATCCAGGGTCTGATCTTACTGCTGACCAGCAAGGAGATGAAAACCCAAAGGCGGGTGCTGGAGATGGGCGTGATGGGTTTATACTTCACCTGGCTCGCCACGTTGGTGAGCTACGTGCCGAGTGGCGAGAAGACTGCGTTTCTACTGCTCTCGCACGCGGTCGGCGGGCTCATTCACGTGCAAATCTGCCTGAGCCACTTCAGCCGTAAGATTTTCGAGGGACGGCCGGAGAACAACAAGTGGGTGGAGATGCAGCTGGACGGGACGATGGACATCGATTGCCCCAAATGGCTCGATTGGTTCCACGGCGGGCTTCAGTTTCAGACGGAGCATCACCTGGTACCCCGGATGCCGCGGCACAAGCTAAGGCGGTTTAGGGAGGAGGTGGTGAAGCCCTTCTGCGACGAGCACGGGCTTCAGCACGATTCGCCGAGCTTCTGGGAGGCGAATAAGGAGGTGTGGAACACGCTGAAGGCGAGCGCCGAGGCTGCGAAACTGTCGCCCGCGTTTGTCCACGCCGTCAACCTCGAGGGATAAGCTTTCCTTCGAGGGGGAAATCGGCTACTCATTTCGGTTATTTGTTCACTTTGCTTTCGCTCGCTATATACAAAACGACGCGAAGGGGGACGGGCGTTCGTCGTTCGGCGCCCTTTGCGCGGCTCTGATTCATTCCTACCGGCGGCTGACGTTCGCGGGTTTGTTTCAATATCATTGAATTTCTCAGAGTCACACTAACATCCGCTAGAGTCTCGCCGTGCTACCCAACCCGCGAAAAAAAAAGAATGGCCACGGCGGCGAAAGAATACCCCAAATACCACTCGACTAAACCCTTAATCCCGCCTCGCGTCCACGAGCACGTCACGCCCCAAAACGACCCGCACTAACCGCCCCGTCTTCACATCGTACGCTCGACTCGCGACCGTCCGTTCGACGCTATTACCGCCAGGTGGCGCGAAGCCGCATTCGACGATGTAAATGGAGTCATCGTCCGGGTGAGCGCCGCAGTACGCCCACGCGCCGCCCGGGAGGCGAAGCAGCTGACCACACGCGTTCGCCTTCTCCGATCCCGCCACCGCGATTGAGGAAGAAGATTGAGATTGAGATTGAGATTCGGAATATTCATCAGTCGCCGCTCGGAAGAGCGAGCCACCGTCTTTGAGCTCCGGGCCTCCTGGGTTTTCCTCCTTGGGCCAATCGAGTACGAAATTCGCCCCACCCAGGGTTCGAACCCACGCGCGTCCGTTCGGGCTCGTCACGTCCGGCCGCGGATCCGCGCTGAACCCGCGTGGGCAACGCTTAGTCCGCGTCTCCAGCCAGACTTCGCACGATTGCATCGAATAAAGATGATTTCCCGAAGCTGATGAGTCCAATCGCACCCTCTGAACGACGCGAATTCGTCGGTTGGGATCGCTCGGGTCCGCCACGCACTGGTGCACGGCCGTGATGCCATCATCATCATCATCATCAGCGGTGGGTAATCGTCGCGCGCCCGCGGAGAAGGAGCCATCGGGCAACACCGTTTTATCTTCACCCGACCTGTCAACAAAAAAACACGACGTCATACTGATTGCGCATACGAAAATAAAAATAAAAATAAACGTACCCTCGTAAGATCCGAACTTCTTCGTCGGCGACTAGGAGCTCGGCGCCGTCGTTCCACTCCGACGCGCCGCACGAGCTGATGGCGTCCTCGTTGCCAATCTCCGGCATCGCGCGTTGCGCCTGGAGCTTGACGCCGTCCTCCGTGGAGACGCAGTCGCACCGGGTGACCCAGTCGTTGTCGGTGTCCGCGAACGGCATGTTGGCGCGCGGAACGCGGCCGACGCCGTGGACGTAGCGTATCGGTATGTCGAGCGCGCATCCGTCGGCGTCGAACTCCACGCATCGTCCGCGCCAGTTGCCGGTGAACGCGAGGGTGAACTCGCGCCACCGCGGGGTGCCGTGTGCGGTGGATGCGACGGAAGACGACGGCGGCGATGACGCGTCTTCTTCAACCTTGGCGGCACCCTCGGAGGATGACGACGACTCCATCTGAGGTGTGGCGCCGCCGGGAGGGGTCGCGCGCGGTCGGGTGGCGCCGCGGTTGGGCGCGCGGCGGCGCGTGGGGAGGTAAGCGCGGGGCGCGGTCGCCGCGAGCGTCGGGGCGACGGCGCGCATGGTGGTTGTGGGGGTCGCGGGGGTGCCCAGAGGCTGGGTTTAATTAAGTCTCGGGCGGGCCGAGGTCTCATCCGAAAAAAATGGACGTCAAAGGATCGACTGTCGTGTCCGAGCACAGAGCACTTCGGAGGCGCGGGGGGGATGACGACGACGGTTTGGCGGCCGAGGGTTCGTATTCCTGTTCCCGAGGTCGATGATGAGGTCGAAGTTGGGGTCGAGGTGACGGAGGAGGAGTTGCTGACGAAGAAGGGCACGAAGCGGAAGAGAGCCCCGAAGCACCACGGGCCATGCGAGCACGGGGTGAAGCAACGCTCGAACTGCAAGGTGTGCAGCGCTTGTCCGCACGGTCGTTGGCGCCGTCAGTGCAAGGAGTGTGGTGGAGGTGCATTCTGCGAGCACGGTCGTGTGCGCTCTAGATGCAAGGAGTGCGGCGGTGCATCAATCTGCGAGCACGGTCGTCAGCGCAATAAGTGCAAGGAGTGCGGTGGGTCTGCAATATGCGAGCACGGTCGTATACGCTATCAGTGCAAGGAGTGCGGTGGTGCATCAATCTGCGAGCACGGTCGTCAGCGCCCTAAGTGCAAGGAGTGCGGTGGGTCTGCAATGTGCGAGCACGGTCGTCAGCGCTATTTTTGCAAGGAGTGCGGTGGTGCATCAATCTGCGAGCACGGTCGTCGGCGCAATACATGCAAGGAGTGCGGTGGGTCACGGATATGCGAGCACGGTCGTGTGCGCTCTCAGTGCAAGGAGTGCGGTGGTGCATCAATCTGCGAGCACGGTCGTCGGCGCACTCAGTGCAAGGAGTGCGGTGGGTCACAAATATGCGAACACGATCGTCGGCGCTCTACATGCAAGGAGTGTCGCGCCTCAAAGGCTGGAACGAATTCATAGCTCGGCTAGAACCCCAAACGTTGTTCAACACATCTCCTACAGCTACCAATCTCTACCGCATCCCTACTCCACCCTCGGCGGCCGCAGCACGTGCACCCGCATATCCCGCCTGTCCAAACCCCGGACGCTCTCGAACAGACCGTCCGCACCGATCGCATCGAAGACATCAGCTGTGACGTCTCTCGGCTCGAACCCCCGCGCCGTCGCCTCCGTTTCGAACTTGGCGAGCGTCTCCGGCTGTCGCAGGGTCGTGACGAACACCGCGCGCCTGTTGTTCGCGACATCGTCGAGCCAGGAACCCGCGGGTGCCGACTCGTCGTCCCCGGGGATGTGGCTTCGGTTTTGGTTATGGTTTTGGTTATCCCCGTCGCCAAAAGATTCTTCGTCGGTTCCGAGTAGGCACCCGCAAACGTTCAGCAGCGGCGTTATGTTCAGCGGGTCGTACAGCACGTCCGACGCGACGATCAGATCCGTTCGATACGCCCTCAAGGTATCTTCGTGAAAGTCCTCCCAGTCCAACCGCGCGGTCGTCACGTGAACGGCGTTTTGCTTCGTTCGGCTATCGTCGTTTGTATTTGTATCTTTTTCTTCTTCTCCGACTGCGACGTCGTTGGCGGCTAGGTTGGCCGCGAGGTTCACGAGCGCGTCCGCGTCGGCGTCGGTGAGAATCATGCGACTCGGCACCCCTCGGCACCCCTCCCGTGGCGGCGATGACTCTGACGTGCCCCTCGCCATCACCGTCGCGGCCAGGCCGCATCCAGCGCCTAGTTCCAGCACGGTTCTGCCGTCGAATATTTTTGGATGCGTCGCCGCGAGTTCTGCGAGGTAAAACCCCGCGTGCCACTCGTGGCATCCGGTGCCGCCCTCGAACAAGTTCCGGTGCATCCGGAACGAGACAGTTCGCCGGTTCGCCAGGACATCACCGTCAGTGTCATCGTCATCTGTATCGGACCCTTGTAGTAACTCCCCGTAGGCGTACGTCTTGTGGCACCATCCGTCGTCGGTTCCGTCTTGTAAAAAGGTTTGTTGCACCAGGTGGCCGACGAGGAGATCGTTCAGCGTTTGGCCGCCGCGTTCCGCCTCGATCGTCGCGAGCTTCAGCAGCCGGGCGATGTATGCCTTCGTTGGCGGGTGCGATGTCGCGATGGGGTGCGTGACGCATCGATGCAGCGCGTCCTGGGCGACGTCGTCGAAGGATGAGCTCGAATGGGGCGATGACGACTCGGCACCTTCATTCTCCCCCGGGTCTTCGCAGCGGCGGCACGCGTCGATGACCTCGGCGGCGGGCGCCATCTGCAGATACGCCACGAGCGCCGCGCGGCGACGTGCCCTCACGCTCGATCGCGCCGGACCCATCACGCCGGCCGGACACCGGTGGGTCTCCAAGCGCCGCGAGCACTGAACGCATCGCAGCCGGGTCACGACTTCCAAGACTTCACCTCTGAATGACGAGGCTCGAACAGAATTAGGGCTGATCAGATTCGAAGGAGCGCACGGTCGAAGGCGGCGACCTCACACACATAAACAAACGATGGGCCGCAAGAAGAAGCGCGCCGAACTCCCGTGGTGCTTCTACTGCGACCGCGAGTTCGACGACGAGAAGATCCTGCAGCAGCACCAGCGCGCCAAGCACTTCAAATGCGCCCACCCGCGGTGCAACAAAAAACTGATGACCGCGCCAGGGATGCAGATCCACATGCTCACAGTGCACAAGATCAAGGTGGAGAAAGTACCAAACGCCATCGAGGGACGGGATAACCCCGAGTGGCTCATCGAAGGCATGAACGGGATACCGGAAGGCTTCGATTACGAGAACAACAAAGCCCTGGTGGACGAAAGCACCGAGAACGTCGTGCACACCGGGAAACGACCGAATCTGAACGAGGGGGTAGCCATCGGCGGGGTGCCGGTGCCGGGAGGGCCGCCGGGCGGGCCGGGAGGGGTGTGGGGACCGCCACCCCCGGGCGCGATGGGCATGCGGCCGATGATGCCACCGCCGGGTGCCATGGGCATGCCGCCGCCCGGTATGCCCCCGCCCTTCGGCGTGATGCCGCCTCCGGGCGGGATGGGAATTGGAATGATGCCCCCGCCGGGCGCGATGGGCATGCCGCCGCCGGGATGGATGCCGCCGCCAGGAGGCATGATGCCCGGGATGCCGGCTGCGGGTCCCGTGCCGCCCGCGGCGACGGCGACGGCACCGGTACAAGCGCCTAAACCGGCACCGGCGCCCATAACGGAGACGGTGATGGTATGGGAGGATGAGTCGGAATCCATAGAGGAACGAAGAGCATCGCTGTCAAAGTACAATGCATCAAACGAGACGAAGGACGACGACGCGAAGGGCGACGAAGGTACCGATTAGTTAAAGAGAACGATGTCATGAACGCAACATCTCACGCATTGCAGTGTAGACTAATCAGATTTCATCGGACCGAAGATCGATGAGATCAGAGCTCGTCCGAGTCGAGGTCGACAATCTTCGGCGCGACTCTTCTCGCGGATTCCATCGAACCCATTCCATCACCCGACCCAGACCCAATCCCAGACCCGGGTTTCATGTCGCCGCTCACGTCCACCATGCTCCCGCCAAAGACACTCGCGCCAACCTTCGGACCACCCTGAACCTTCATACCCCATCCGCTATTAGCAGGGGAAGGCGCGCGCCCAGGGACCCCGCCGTTCTCGAGCACCCCGTCGATCCTGTCCAGCTGGCTCACCAGTCTGTGAAGAGTCCTGCCGTTCGCATACACCGCGATTAGCAAAAAGCCAAAGACGACCACGGCGGCGGTGAAGTGCAACGCGGCGGTGAGCATGCCGAGGTAATTGACCGCATCTTCCAGCTGCGGCGGCTCCTCTTCGATGCTTTGCGGGGTGTGAACACCGCCGTACGGTGTGAACTGTTCGAATCGCCTGTCGAAGTCGTAGTCGTCGCGGCGGTAGTTTGCGCCCGCGGAGGATAGCCTGTGAACAAACAAAACACGACGTCAGTCTAGTTGCGCGTACGATGATGAAAATAAAACTTACCTGGTCCTTTCGCGGTTACTCCGGACTCCGAACTCCCGGGCTCGCGTGGCGCCCATGGAGGGGGACGGCGGCGCGGACCCCGCGGCGGCGCGGCGCGGAATCGAACCCGCGAACGAACCGCGATTGTCAGCGTACGTACCGCTTCGTTCGTACGCCACGCTTCGACTCACGCCCCTGTTACTGGTACGGACGCTCCGATTGGATCCCCGAGAATTCGATCGGCTTCCGGGCTGGGAGTAACCGCCGATACCGACGTACCCGCCATCCCCATACCTGTCGTAGCCGCGGTACTGCACAGGCGGGGGGGCGCTAGTGCCGGTTCGGGTCCCGCCCGCGCTGGAACTGGACCGCCTGACTCCGTAGTTTCCGCCGTCCCGGATCGGATTTCCGTAATCGTCGTAGGAATATCGAGTCGCGGCGTTTCTGTTCGGGTCTCTGGATCCCCTCGCGGAGTGTGACCTGCGCTCGTACGATTGCCTATCATCCCCGCGGTATCCTCCGTTGGTTCGTCGCGATCTGGGCCCCGGGTCGGGTGAGTCGGACGGGGACGGTTCATATCCCGCGCGTTGGTGTCGGTTCACGCGATACCCCCGCACGTCCTCCCAGTCCAAAATCTCAGCCTCCTCCGCGACCGGATACCCTCGGAGCGATCCGGTGCCGTCGTCGTCGCTGCCTACATTCGCGCCGTTGGTTCCTCTTTCGCCCCGGCCCGGGTTCGAACCCCCGACGCTTCCGTTCCGCGTCGAGCCCCTTTCGCTGTCGCTGTTGATCGCGGATTCAGAAACGGAGACGGATTCGCGCATGGAAGCCGCCGCGCTGCCTTCGTCGGACCGTTCCGTCAGCGTGACCAGTTGAGGGGATCGGGCCATCGGTTCGTAACCCCGAGGACCCCGGTTCGATTCCGCGCCGGGGCCTTCAGTCGTGTTTGGATCAGCCCGCGTTGGATCACCCTGGAACCGCGCGTTGAGACCGCGCTTGGCCGCCGGGGACGCGGCGACGGAGACACCGGTTCCTCGATTAAGTTCGTCACCCGGTAACCCCGAGGTCCCGGGCTCGATTCCCGCGCCGGGCGAAGGCTGCACGGACAGCATCCCCGCGTGCGACATCGCGGGCGACGACGACGCGGAGGAGTAGACGCGGCGGCGGTGTCTGCTGCTCGGCGGTCCGCCCGCGGCGCGTTCTTTGCGTCGAGCCCTTCTCTCCGCGGTTTCATTTTCATCTTCGTCATCTTCGTCATCATCTAAATCGTCGTCACCGTGAGTGCCGTCACCGAAGCGCCTCGGTCTGCCTCGGTTCGCGTAAGGCGACTCGTCGAATAGGGTTCGCCGGGTCCCCGCGTCCTCGAACTCGTGCGAGTACCGCCGCGAGACCCGGTTGAGCCTCGACTCGCTCCCGCTCCCGGGCCGACCGCCGATTTGATTATTTCCATTTCCCGGCGGCTGATTCCCTCCTTGCCCTCCTCCTCCCTGCGCTAGGAGTAAGCCCGGGGACGGGAGGGGAATCGAACCCGCGTCCGGGCTCATCGGCCGCCGCGACTTATCGACTAGACTACGGTGCACCGCGGCGCTCACAGGCAGCTCACCGGTTGCCTTGACCTTCTCCGTCTCGTCCTCGAACGGGTTGGGCGACGCGAAGTTGATGGCTGGACTCTCCGGCACAACCTCGGCGCTTCCCGGCGCTCTGCGAACCGCGCGTGGGGTCTCACCCTCGGAACACTTAGGTCCCGGGTTCGAATCCCGCGTGGATTCAGTTCCATGAATCTCGCCGTACATCGGGTTCGTCAGCCACACGTCGCCCTCGATGGTATCGACGCCGTCGTCCAAGGTTTGGTCCGGCGTGCGTCGAAGCGACTCGGGCGAATCCCCGCCGTCCTCCTGTGAACAAAACACGCCGTAAGTCTAAAGTAACCCATATGGTAATAAAAATAAACGTACCGGCTCCAACGAAGAGTTCATTTCATCTTCCGAATCATTCGCGGGTGGCGAGTCGCCATCTCTCATTGATGACCCGCCCCCCTTGGGTAAGCGCGTGGGCGGCGGGGACTGCGCCGCGCGGAGGAGGCTCGCGGCACCCGCGGCGAGCCCCCCGGGCGCGCGCGAGTCACCCACCGGGTCCACACGCCTGAACACCTCGTCGACGATCGAGAATTCAGAATCTTCAAATGAATCATTCGACGATGCGTCACCGGCCTTGTGCTCCAAGACGAAGGTGTGCATGAACTGCACGTCCCTCGCGCCTTTATCCGACCCCGACGTCGGGTGCAGGTTACCCAGCACCACCGCCATCATCCGTTCGCCTTCCTTCGTCATCGATGAATGAGTTCCTTCCGGGCGTTTGGAATGAGAATGAGATCCGATGTCTGTGGATGGGACCGGCCGAACGTCTACGCTGACCACCGACGCGTGCCGTCCTCGAAACATCTCCCGCTGCCGCGCCGCGATGGCACCGACGCCCTCGGCGGAGGGATCCGACGTGGTTCTGTGCTGCATGGGCGACGCGTTCGACGTGTGCCCGGGTTCGATTCCCTCGAAAAAGTCGACGATCTCGACGAACCCGCCTGGGGAACGGGGTGAATCGCGCACAGCTGTGTTTTTGTCGTCGTCGCGCGGGTGGTCCCCGCGTCTCGCGCCGCCGCCGCGGCCGGCGCCGGCGTCCGGGGTCGTCGCGCGCGGCGTGCTCGCATCCTCGATCGTCAGCACTGAATCCTCCTGCGTCGATGAATCATGATGGGTGGGGTGGTGGGTCAGGCGGGGCGTGTTCGGTCGAACGGAAGGGGCGGTGTTGAAAGGGCAATTTGCCGGTGTTAGGGTGAGAGCCATGATTGTTGGTTTGAACGAGTGCGCGCGGGGGACGGACCGTGTAGTGCCTCGTGACCCGCTCGGGCGCGTCGTTGAGGTCCCTGTAGTACGTCCCGAGGAACTGCTTGGCGACGTGTCGCATGCGCCGAGCGTTCCCGCCCGGCGGCGAACCACCGGAGACGTCAGTCAAGCTTGATGGCTCAGCATCAGCATCTTCTGGCGGGCTGCGAGAGCCTCCCAGCTGCCGCGCCGAACGGACGCCGCGCGGCTGACCCTGCGAGGTCAGCGGCGCGTCCTCGGGCGTGAGCGAGGACATTTCGTCGTCGCCCGAACCGGCCAAACCCGGTCGCCCGTGAGCGTGTGTTACACACGGCCGCGCCTCTGCCGCGCGCACCTGGACTGAATTGTCCTTTGGGAAAGTGTGGTCTCCGAAAAATGGATCCCTAAAGAATTATACTTAGATCGCGCACCGTCCGTCTCACGCGCACTGCGAGGACCCGTCACGACCCAACCGTCGCACGCACGCACGCATCGCCTCACCGCACACGCGCGCTCACGTGCCTCTGCCACCATGCCGGTCAACAACACCCTCTACCTCATCCTGAGCTTCATCGCCGTCTTCTCCGTCCCGGTGATCGCCTTCGTCAAGAAGATGACAGGGCAGCTCGCGAATGGCCCGAAGGTCGTCGCGGGTACGGGCTACGGCGGCAAGGACGGGAGTTACACGAAGGATGAGGTATCAAAACACAAGACGCAGGATGACCTGTGGCTCATCATCGACGGTGCGGTGTACGACGTCACCGAGTACGTGGACGAGCACCCGGGCGGGGTCGCGGCCATCATGAAAAACGCGGGGGGAGACGCGAGTGAAGGGTTCCACGGTCCGCAGCACCCGTCGCGGGTGATGGACATCGTGGACGAGTACAAGATCGGCACGCTCGTGGAGGCGGCCAAGGATAAGTGAGGAACGCGATGAAGCGGGTTTAGAGAGACGGCGGCGGCGGGAGAGGCCACTCTAACAACTAAGATTAGCGGCGATGCAAACTCAAACTTCTGAGTTGGATCATCATTCATCTCGCAGGCTCCGGGGTGGCGAACCCCCCGCGCGCCGCCCAGTTCTCCTCCTCCTCCATCATCACCCCCGCGATCGGCGCGTGCGGCGCGTGGTGCGCGTCGTCATCATCCCCACCATTCGACCCCTCCGGGAATCGAACCGGCTTCAAAACGCTCCCAGGCGGCTCGCTCAACCGCTCCACCAACTCCCTCAACGACACGTTCTCCTCGCGCAGCGCCCCCGCCTCCGCGTCCTTCACCGCGCACTCGTCACGGTGGATCGCAAGGACACCCGACATCACCTCCAGCTGCCGCTCGCGCGCTGCCGCCAGCTGTGTTTGGTCCGCGAGACGCGCCGCGAGCTGTTCCATCGCGTCCTTCGCCGCGTCCCGCTGCATGGAAGCCGCCTCCAACTCGCAACGTAAAGCGTTGATCGTATCCTCCGCCTTCATCCGCTCGGCGACGTGTTGAACATGTACGTGTTCAACATCGTTCAACATGTTCACTGTCCTCCAAGATGCCGATGGCTTGCCGGTGTCCGTGTACGCGAGGATGACGCGGACGGGGGGCGGGTCGGGTCGCGGCGCCATCAATCCCGAGGAGGACGTACCCTGTCTAAGGTTCTTTGAGCGCTTGGAAGATGAATCATCCTTGCCATCCTTGCCGCTGGAGGAGGAGTAGAGGCCCTTGAAGCTTCGACCGATGCCCTTCATGTAGCTCGAATACGACGACGACGACGGCGCTGAAGCCGACGCTGAAGCCGATGACGACGACGAACCATCTGCACCATTCGAATCGTTTTTCTCTCTCCCCGTCTCGCCGCCGACGACTCGACCCGCCTTCACCGCGAACCAATCGTCCACGACGGTGGGGACACCTGTACCCGTGGTGGGCACCCCCTCGGCACCCCCCGCGCGCCGCACAGCTGTGCGCTCGGTTTCCTCGTCGGAGGAGTCGTCCACTTCGCCGGCCCACCCGTCCTGCATCGGCGTCGGGGGAAATCGCCCGCTTCCGTTTCCTCCCCCGTTCGCGCCGACCCATAAGCCGCCTTCCCCCCCGCCAACCTTCCCCGAGCCCACCGTCGCCAGCTGCGACGAAGGGCTCGCGCTGACGCTCTTATCGAGGTTGTTCCGGCCGTTCACGGTGCCGTCCACCCCCATAGACGTCAGCTCTGCGTGTTTCTCCTGTGAACAAAACACGACGTTAATCTAATTGCCCATGCGACAATGAAAAGAAACTCACCTTGTATAAATCCATGATTTTACCCCACGTCACGTCGGTGAATTGAGCGGTGGCGACCATGAGCAACTCGCTGCCGTCGAACTGCGCGGGCGCCATCTGCGTGGCGAGTTCCATGAGCCGGTCCAACCTCTGCGCCTGTGAACAAAACACGACGTCAGTGTCTAATTGCCCGTACGGAAATGAAAATAAACTAACCTCCACCATGCGCTTGGCGTTGACGTCGATGAGCGCGAGCGCCGCTTGGAACAGTATCCGACGCGTGCGCTCGAACAGTAACACGTCCCACACGCGCAGGCAGCACTGTGCAGTGTATTTGGTCAGAATTTGGTCAGCATTTGGGTGTATTTGGGTGGTAATTGGTTATTTGGGTACGGGTGGGAGACTGTTTACTCGTACCTCCCACGGGAGCTGGTTCACGTACAGCGTCAGGAACCACGACGCGGACACCGCCGCGAGGGGCGTGCCGCTGTCCTCCAACGCCTGGCCGACTCGGGGAAACCGTTCATCTACGATGGACCTGTTATTTTCACAAAACACGGCGTCAGTCCAATCGCCCGTACGAAGGTAAAAAGAAACTCGAAATAGAAATAAACTCACCTCAACACCGCCTGGTCCACAGCCGACGCCAGCATCGTGTTACTGTAATACCCCGGCAAGATATCCTCGACGAGTGCCCCGAGGCACCAAAACGCGGGTTCCTCCTCCATCATCAGCAACAGCAACGCGGCGATGAAGTTCATGCCCTGGGTGTTTGGTCAGTGCCGTTCGGTCAGTATTCGGTGTTAGTACGCGGTATTTAAATGTAATTAGAGCATCGGGTAAGTATCGAGGGATGACTCTCACCTGGCAGTACCCCACCGCGGGGTTGTGCCGCGCGTACGCCACGAGTACCCTGCGCAACGAGTCCCGCCCGATGCCGTCCAGGAGCGGGTGCCCGGGGAAGGTCCGTGGGAGATCTTTGTCGATCTGCTTACGAACCTGTTCCGAGTAAATAAACACGACGTCAGTCGAATTGCCCGTGTGATGATTACTCGTAAAATAAACGTACCCGGCGGAAAGAATGCGGGTCCGGTATCGGGTCCTCGTCGACGCAGCCGTCGACGAGGGACGCCATCACCGAATCCACGGCTTCCAGAACATCTTCTGGAGCATCCTCATCCGGCTTGATCTCGCCGGCGTCGATGAGGAGCCGCCGGAAGTGTCCGTCCCGCCGCCGCTCGTCCACTCGCGCGAAGATCTGCCAGCACTTTCCTGTGATTAAAAAAACACGTCGTCGTCAGTCCAATTGCCCGTACGGTGCGGGAATAGAAATAGAAATAAAAATACCTCGCAATGCCATGGGCACGCCCCCCTGTGTTCAAAACACGACGTCATACTAATTGCACATACGATGATAAAAATAAACTTACCGCGACCAAGGCGTTGAGTTCGCGCTCCTCGTCCGGGATCGTCCTTGAGGTCTCGGCACCCGCCACTCGGCACCCCTCGGCACCCCTTACGGCTCTGGCTTCGAGGACGCGGACGACGGCGTCGAGCGTGCGCCTGCCGAAGGCGTCGCCGGATGTTGAGGCGGACGCGCCCGAGGCTGAGTTTCCGTTTGTGTTGACATCGCCCGAGATCGACGATGCGTCAGCGACCTCCTCTCTGCTCTGCGACAGGAAGGCGTCCCATCGCTCGGCGCGCTCGGTTTCTTCGGTGACGTACATCGGCGCGTTGCGCCTGTACGCGTCCACGTGCTCCGGCTTGACCTGCGATACGGGTAGGAGACACGGGCGGTGAGAACGGGTCGCGGGGAGGGAGACACATCTCTCGGGGTGCCCAGTCGGAGATGGAATAATAACGTCGGTGGGGCCGCGCGACGGGGGGTGGGGTGGGGGGACGCGCGGTGAACGGTGCGCACCACGAAGCCGTAGGCATCGCGCGTCACGGGCTCGGGCTTCTTCTTCTTCGCGCCGGTGCCCGACACCTGGCGACGGAACGCCTCCATCGTCGTCCCGAGCGGAGGCAGGCGCGCCCGTCTCTCTGGTGTTTGTTTGTTGGAGGGGCCAACGTCTCGTCGATTGAACCTCGGCAACCGTTATTTTAGACCCAGCCTCATGATGGCTAAAGACTCTTATGTAGAAAAGGAGGAGGAGGAGGACGAGTGAACGGGGACGGAACGAGGACGGACTGTGACGGTGTGATTTGATTGATGATATGTTCGCTACTTCTTGCACTCCTTGCATCTTCTGCGCTCACGACCGTGCTCGCACATTGATGCACCACCGCACTCCTTGCATCGAGAGCGCTGACGACCGTGCTCGCATATCTGTGACCCACCGCACTCCTTGCACTTAGAGCGCTGACGACCGTGCTCGCATATCTGTGACCCACCGCACTCCTTGCACTCAGAGCGCCGACGACCATGCTCGCAGATTGATCCCCCACCGCACTCCTTGCACACAGAGCGTATACGACCGTGCTCGCAGATTGCAGACCCACCGCACTCCTTGCATGTAGAGCGCACACGACCGTGCTCGCAGATTGAAGCCCCACCGCACTCCTTGCAATGACGGCGCCGACGACCGTGCGGACAAGCGCTGCACACCTTGCACTTCCAGCGAGGCTTCACCCCGTGCTCGCATGGCCCCTTTGTGTAAGGGCCTCTCTTCCGCTTCGCGCCCTTCCCCTCGAGATCTGTCTTTTTTTCGTCATCCCCATTTATCCCATCGTCGTCAGCGACAGGCTCCACCTTGACATCGGGGACATCGTCGTCGGGCACTTCCTCCTCGACGGGTTCGATATGCTTGACCAACGGATGTGGGCGCCAGATTGTGGTCATGGCGGCGGCGATACAACTGAACAGTGACGGAAAGTTCGAGAAATAGTGCTAAAGGAACTCTTCCTCGTGGTCGAAAAAAAACAGAATCGCTAAAAAGCAAAGTGAACTTCGGGCTCGTGGTTCTCTGCGGTTGGCGCGTCTCGGCAGCACGCGGTGCCACTCAGGGGCCGACCGCCCGGTCGAGCTTCGTGACTCACGTTCGAACGTAAACCCTCGGCCGGCGCGCGGGGGTTCACGCGCGTGGTCGGGCGCCGCGGGCGGGCTTCATCACCCGCGTCGTCGTCGCACGCGCGGTTCACGAGGAATCGCAGCGGATAACGTTGCATCGACGTCGAAGCTAGCCCTCGAGGTCTTCGACATCCCTGTCGAGGTAGCTCGTCGAGGACGCGGCACTTGGACGCGAAGCACCATGGCGTGCTGCGGGACACGGTCGCGGGTCGACGGCCCGGAGGTGTGCACCGTCTGCCTCGACCCGCTCCCGCTCCCGGGCCCGGGCAAGGACTGCGTGCTGGTCCTGCACGCGTGCGGCCACGCCTTTCATCGCGACTGCGCGCAAGACTTTCTGCTGTGCGCGCTGCGCAAGTACGAGAAGCCGAGGTGCCCGAACTGCCGCGCGTCGCTGCACACGGCGCCGTTCGGGAAGCTGCTCGGGCAGCGGCGGTTACCCAGGACGAAGAGGATGAGGAACATGCGGCAGCTCATCACCGTCTCGGAGGTTCGTCCAAGTACTTTTCCCCACTTTTTCAACCGCTTTTTGCCCAGCGCCAGTTTCGTGGTCTCTCAGAACCTCGATCTCGAGTGATGACCTCACGCTGACCTCGACGCCCCGTTCGATGCACGACAGGAATACATGAAACATAAGAACTGGAGGGTACCGAGGCGTAACCCCACGGGCACGAGCGAGCAGCAACGCGCGCTCGCGGGGCTCATCATCCAGTCGCGCAAGGAGTTCACGGAGGAGTTCGGCGAAGAGCCGTGAGAAAAAAAACACAGCTGTGTCTCCGCGGTGAGAAAAAAATCACCCCAAAACACAGCTGTGCCATCGAGTGTCCCATTTAGTCTTCTGAACACCCCGCGTGGGCGTTCAGACGGCGGGGCCCTGTCTGCACATCATCACCACTTGGTTCACATCACACACACACGCGACGTGAAGACGCGGGGCGAAGGCGCGGGGCGACGACCGAGCATTTAGTCAGTCGCCCGCGCCGCACCCGATGCTCCGTCAATTTCATTTTTAGCATCTCCGTCTGTCCACACGAGACAGCAGCAGTCGACGAGTAAATAGGCGAATGTACGAAGCCGCGAGGGCTGCCGCGGTGACTTAGAGCGACGTGTACACGGGATACACGTTTAGAGAGGGGTGAGGGTGAGAGGAGAGAGAGAGAGAGTTTGACACACAACGACGTGGGATGTATTAAATTTGGAGCTGCATTTGCTCCGACTGTTCAATGTAATGAGAAAATACCCACAGTGTCTTTTATGACCCTTTTATTTACGGTTTGGATCGCCTATTTATTTAAAATAAATACGCACCTCTGACTGGAAACCATGTCGATGACGTGGCCGTCTGAGGATTTAGCAGAGACGCCAGCAGAGCCTCTACTTTGGATAGAGAGGCCTAAGCGGCGCCAGAGACTCACACTCGTCACTCGCGGCACCCGCGCGGTTGTACACACACGCCGCCGACGCACGACATCTCGCCATGTCGACCGTGACCGCCGCGAGAATGACCGTCGCCGGACGCGCCGCGCGCGCGTCCACCGAGGCGCGCAACACCAAGCCGTCCCCCCCCATCTCACGCGTCGAGAGCAAAAAAGCTCAAGGCGCCTCCCGCCGCGCCTCGCTGACGCGCACGCGCGCCACCGACGAGAAGGACGCGAAGACCTCGATCGACGACGAGACCGTCTCCGAGACCGTCCGCCGCAGGCGCGAGGCGTCCAAGGCATCCAAGGAGACCGCCCAAGCCCCGACGCTCAACCCGCTCGATCTCGGCCGACGTGCGCGGCAGCTCACCGATGGGTTCTTCAAGGGCATCACCGGCATCACCCAACTCGCGCGCTCGCCCTCCATCGACGAAGCCAAATACGACGCCGTGTACTCCGCGGATCTCCTATCAGGCGACACACTCACAGAGTACGAGACACCGAACGCGCGGTTCACGACGGTACTCGTCGTCGGCGCAGCCGGCCGAGTCGGACGCGTGCTCGTCCGCAAACTTCTTCTCAGAGGATACACCGTCAAGGTTCGTTTATTTCTATTTCTATATAGGCAATGTAACTGACGGCGTGTTCTATTTATTCATCACAGGCGCTGATTCGCAAAGAATCGGACCGAGAGAACCTTCCCGATAAGGTCCAGGCGTTCGTCGGGGACGTCAGCGACGCCAAGGTGCTGGACGCCGCCATGTCGGGCGTCAACAAAGTGGTGTACTGCGCCCGCGCGAAGACGTTCCTGTCAGGCGAGCTCGCCAACGTCGACTCGGAAGGCGTCCGAACCGCGACCAAGGCGCTGCAGGTGCGTTTTTATTTTAATCAATTGCGAAATCAGAGACTGACGCGTACGTGTTTTGTGACTCGCAGGATTACAACAACTCGTTGGCGAGCCGGCGCGCGGGTCGAAGCGCCAAGTCCAAGGCGATGCTCTACTCCTTCGCCAAGTTCAAGGATGTCTTCGACGACTGGACCGTGGACGAGACTCGGGTGGTGAACCCGAACGACGGCAAGTGGCAGGCGGCTGCCGAGGTGGCGCAGCGCGTGTTTTTCGAGACGAAAGAATTGGAAGACGGTGAGTAATTTTTTATCCCCGTATTGGCAATTGGACACTGACGTCGTGTTAATTCATGTATACAGACGACGACGGGGTACCCAAGACGGGGTATCCGACCTTTTCCGGGTACGTCTTCGCCAAGACGGGCGTGGCGCAGATCTCGTGCCCGTGCGATGTTCTCGGATCGGGCGACATGAACGGCAACGTGGTGCTCAGAGACCACGAGGGTGTCCTGATGCGCCTGCGCGGCGACGGCAAGCGGTGAGTTTCATCTTGTATCGTCGTGGACGCGTACGGGCATTTTATCAATCGTGTTTTATCATTTACAGGTACTCTGTGGTTTTATCCGAGGAGGGTGTGGATGGCCGAACGTTCATCGCGCCGTTCGCGACGAGGCCGGGTAAATGGCAGATTGTCCGCATTCCGTTTACGCAGTTCAGACCCGAAGTTTTCAACCGAGCGTACAACTCCGGCGGCGACGCGGAGATCGACGCCGTCGATCCCATCGACCTCAACGCCATCGAACGCGTCGGTATTCGTTACGAGGCGCGGAACCAGTCGAAGGATAAGTCGACTGGCGGCGCCCCCGATTGGATGACGGAACTGGACGCGCCGTCCAACAACGGCTTCGAACTGGAGATGGAGTACCTCAAGGCGCTGCCCAAGGGTGAGGAGACTGACTTTGTGTTGGTGTCGTGCGGCGGCGCCGGGTTGGAGGATGGGGAGGACCGCGATAAGCTGGTCAAGGTGCGAGTTTATTTCTATTTATTCCCGTATAAGACTCCTCTTATGGGCAATTGGACTGACGACGCGACGTGTTTTGTGTATAGGCGAAACGCGACGGCGAGCGCACGCTTCGCAACAGCGGCCTCGGGTACACCATCGTCCGCCCCGGGCAGTTGCTCGAGGAGCCCGGCGGTAACAAGGCGCTCGTGTTTGACCAGGGTAACAGGATCTCCAACTACATCTCCTGCGCGGACGTCGCTGACGTGTGCGTCAAGGTGAGTTTTTAATTAATTCTTGGCAATTATAATGGCAATTAGACTGACGTCGTGTGTGTTCACAGGCGCTGCACGAAACTGAGGCGCGGAACAAGTCGTTCGACGTGTGCTTCGAGACGGCGATGGAGGCTGGGCTGTACGAGAAGGTTGCGATGGTGGCGGGCAAGAGCAACAACTACCTCGCCCCCGCGCTGGCGGTGCTCGAGAAGAACACGTGATCGAATTTCGAGTTTCATGGAGGATTGAACGGGTTGAACGTGTAACGCATCGTTTAAGCAGTTGCGTTTCGAGGCTTATTAAGACGCATTAATAAGAACGCGAGAGTCTTGTCTTGTGCATTCACATCGTCACTCTTTCTTTTCATTTCGTATTCGTCTATTCGCTCACACGTTCACATCCGCTGTAGGTCTCGCACGAGCTCGTCAAAGTCGTGGGAGTCCCGCACCGGTAACCGCCCCGCCACCGACGCCAGCGTCTCCAGCTTCCCATCCTCCTCCTCCTCCTTCTTCCCTTTCGTATCCTTCGGTGCGTGCGTGCCACCTCCACCTCCGTTCGACGCGACGGCGGCTTCGGCTAGCTCGATAGCGGCGGCCGGGGTGTAAAAAGCGGACGGCGTGTTTGTGTTTTTCAACGCGGTTGGAGTTTGAAAAGGGTCGACCGCGGCGGCACTCGGGCGGAACGCGGACGTGAACGAGGCGTCCGACCCGAAACTCCCGCCCGCGCCGTCCCACACCAGACCTTTCTCCCCGGTCCCAACGCTGCTCGAGTAGTTGAGGTCGTGGTGGTTAGGTCCGGGGGTTTCGAACCTATCGAAGGTATCGAAAGTCTCCCTGTAAACAAAACACGCCGTCATTCTAATTGCCCATACGGTAATAAAAAGAAACTTACCACCCGGCAGTCAAATTTTTGCGCTCTTCGCTGTCGGTGAGATACTCCAGGCCGCTCTGGCTGTCGCTCAGTAGGTCGACGAGGGGCGTGGGGGGCGAGTGCGGGGTTATGGGCAGTGAGGTTGAATCCGAACCGGCGGCGGTGTCGTTCGGTCCGTGCGGCGTGTGTGAAGCGCCGTTGACTTCTTCGTTGGCTCTGTCGGCTACCGGGATCCATCTATAAACAAAACACGCCGTCAGCGCAATTGCCCATACGAAAATAAAAGAAACTCAATAAAAATAAACTCAATAAAAATAAACGCACTCGTTTTTCGCAGTGGCCACTCGAAGCGACTCGAGTACGCACGTCACCACGGGCGCCATGTGCCGCGCGGGGCACTTTGCGAATATCTGCCGCAGCACCGCCCGCCAGCTGGACACGTCAACCGCGTCGTGGCTGACGAACGTTGGGACCGACGGGACCATCGACCCGAACCACGTCTTTGACCCCGATGAACCTGTTACACAAAACACGACGTCATACCAATTGCCTGTACGGGACGTCATCCCAATTGCCGTATACGAGAACTAAAATATACTCACCACTTTTTGACCCACCGCTGGAGGGGGTGGACGCGTGTGAGGCGCTCGTCGCGCTCGACGCGGGGAGCGGCACGGGGGGCACGCGCGAGCAGAGGCCTTCACACGTGTCCTCTTCACGCGCGAACGCGTGGCACAGCCTCAACGCCTCCGCCCGTAACCTCGGCCTGTCCCTCCACGTCTCACCGCACACGCACAGGAAGAGCCGTAGTCGTAGCGCTCGGTCGACGGTTTCGTATGGGCCGGCTGTGAGGCGCGACGCGAGGGTGACGCACACGCGGTGCGCGCCGTCGAAGAGCGCGAAGAGCGCCGCGACGTCATCCGGCGGCGGCGCATCGTCGTCGTCGTCTGTGGACGCGCGCGATGTCGAAGCGGCGCCGGTCCGGACGCGGCCGCGACCGGCGTCGTATCGGGTTAATATTTCGTCCCTCAGGACGCGCGGGGGAACCTTTAGCAGCACCGGGTCGTGCGAGGTCTTGCGGAGGAGGTCGACGAGGCGCGTGGACGCGACGGATCGGTTGGCTTCGGCGCGGTCGGACGCGGACACGGCGGACGCGTCGTCGTCGTCCGGGGCGGCGGGGGCGGCGAAGTCGCCCTGCGAGCGACGACGAAGGAGGAGGGCGCGAGGGGGTGAAAAGAAAGTCAGGGGGGGTTGAGTGGCGCGGGTGGCGGGGCGACGGGGTGACGCGTCGCGTCTCGCACCTTGATGTACTTGCGGACGAAGCGGATGGTGTACTCCTCGACGGTCAGATCCGTCGCCGCCATCGTCGCGGGAGGCGGGGCGCGCGCGCGCGGCGGTCTGTCGTTCCAGCCTCGTAGTCACGAAGCCACGACGAGTGGCAACAACTGCCAGTCTGCCAGTGACGAGTCGAGCCGAGCGGGGCTTATTTTTACTCGGAGCGCCCACGGCAATGAGCCCACTACTCGTACCGGGCGGTCGCATCGCGTGTACACACGCCATGAGGTTCACCCGAGGCGCTCCATCCCTCGCGCTGCCCCTCGCGCTGTGGTGCGCGATGTGCGCGCTCGCGCTGGCGCCACTTACCGTCGACGCCGCGCGGCCCATGAGCGGCCGGCATCTCAGTCAGAGCGACGACGAAGCCATGATGGCGTATG
>Ga0257106_1000460_pt1 | contig 24211 bp, 17 predicted proteins | sample LP_taG_3_FD_190177 | JGI IMG/M metagenome (GOLD analysis project Ga0257106, IMG submission 190177) | Marine microbial communities from Northeast Subartic Pacific Ocean, Canada - LP_J_2011_P26_10m | ecosystem: Environmental > Aquatic > Marine > Oceanic | place: Canada: Northeast Subartic Pacific...
TTTAATAAGCGCATCATAGAAGAACAAATAAAAGGATTGATTAGTAAAGCCGAGACGATTCAGACGCAGAGAGAGAGAGAAAGAGAGAGAGAGAGAGAAAGACGACCGAACTTGAAACGCATTAAGCGGATCATAACACATCATCCGCTCTCGTCGATCGAAAACCAACCAATTAGTTACTAACCTGGTATCTTTGCACTCGTGGACATGCCCGCCCCGGTGTGCAACACAAACTGTAAACCGGCATCTTCTCTCAACAATCGCATGACCACTGCTACTCCGTCGTCTATCTCTTGCTTCGAATCCTCTTTCTCCTCCGCTTTTTCCTCCAGCAATCGTTTCCGGTGTAAACTCTTTTCCATCTGTTTGAGAAGCGAACTCACTTTCTCTTTGTACACGTCGAGGAGTTTTGACTCTTCTACTGTTCTCTCAGATGATGGTTTCGCGATGACATTTTTAATCTCGCGTTCCAATTTTTCCCTTACGTCTCGTTTTTGCAATGCGGAGACGTGTTCTCGCTTCTTTTGCGCGCGATTTGATGGCGTCGTTGGTGTTCTTCCGCGTTCCATTTTGTCCGTCATTTGTGTGAAATGGTGTAATGTGGAATTTCCCCATTTGATTTCCCCTAATAAACATAAACATACGATGCCACCTCTCCCTAATACTACCACTAAGAAAGACAGAAAGAAAAGCACGAAACCACACACCCCTCACTCGGAACAATCTTTACTTTGTTACGTCCAATCGCTGGTAAACGTGCTCGTCATCGTGGAATTGCGAGACGATTCCGTCGTTCGAGGGACAGTCGTCGAGTGCGACGACTGCATGCACTTGACGTTAAAACGGTGCGAACTGGTCACCATCGACCGGGAAATACGAGAATACGAGAAGTTGTTCATTAAAAACCGAACGATACGGGGGATACACGTGCCGAAACGATACGAGACGTGCGCTTTAATCGAGAAGAGAAGGGAGGAACAGTTTCAGGCGAGGACGTTTTACCAGAGGCAAGTGGTGCAAGGGACGAACGTCGGGAAGACGAGGTTAGGGAAAGGAACGGACGGAGATGTCGAGCGGAGTAGCCATATGAATGAAAATGAAGTATTAGATGAATAGATGAATCGATTTAGTAGGTTAGGTTTTTGTAGTTACATCATAGTTATACATAGTTGCGCATCGTCATCCTTCTCGTCATCTCGCAGCCGCTTGGGCGTTTCGAATGGATTCGACGGTTTCGATGACCTCTTCCAATCGCATGTATTCCGCAAAGTACGCCTCTTGTTTCGTGACTTTCTCGTCTTTGAGCTTTTGGATGTCAGCCAACTTTCCGTAGTCGTTCTCGGCGGCGAACATCTCCGTGTCGAGCTTTGAAATGTCTTCATCGATCACCGCGATGGCTTTTTCGATTTTGGCGATGATTTTCGGCGCGTTTAACGCTTCTTTTTCCATCTCTCGAGTGAGGACTGGGCCGCACGGTTCCCCAGTTTCGGTGCTTGTGTTCACGCCATTATAGTCGATGGCGCAATTTTCGTCGTTGATACCACCGTTTGCCTCTTTCTGTTGCGTCTCTCGTATGTACTCTCGCAGCTCCGTGTACGAGCCGCTCCAATCGGATATGCCGCCTTTACCGTCAAAGACGAAAATGTGGTCGGCAACCGTGTTCACGAACGCGCGGTCGTGACTAACGATTAACACGCACCCGTCGAAATCAACCAATAACTGTTCCAACACCTCAATCGTATCTAGATCTAAATCGTTCGTCGGTTCGTCCAAGATTAAAAAGTTTGGTCGTTTTGCCAAGACGGTTAACAACTGTAATCGACGCTGTTCGCCACCGGAGAGCATACCAATCGGCGTTGCTTGTTTAGAACCACCAAAGTTGAACTTTTCCAGCAACGCTCGCGCGCTTAAATTAGAATCTTGAAATCCACTGTATCCCATGGCTTTGACGTCGGCGTCGACTTCGGTGACGTAGTCAAATACGCGCTGCTCGTCGTCGGCAAACTCTGCGGTTTGGGAGTAGTACCCGAACCGTATGGTTTCGCCAACGTTCACGAATCCGTCGTCTAACGGGATTTCGCCTAATAAAGCCTTAATAAACGTCGTTTTACCGGCACCGTTCGGTCCAACAATCCCGATTTTTTCCTTCTTTGAAAACGCGTAGGTGAATCCGTCTAAAATGACCTTCTCGTTGGAAAATTTCAACATCGCGTTGTCGAACTCAACGACAACGTCGCCCATTCGCGTCGATTTTACATCCGTACTAATATCTAACGTTTTCCCTTTCGTCCCTTTTTCCGAGGCGCGTTGACTCAATGAATAAAACCTTTCAATTCTCGCTTTTTCTTTCGTCGATCGCGCTTTCGGCTGCCTTCGCATCCACTCGGCTTCTTTTCGTAAGGTGTTTTTCGCGCTCGCTAAATCTTTCGCTTCCGCTTGCCATCTCCTTTCTCGGCCTTCTAAATAAGAGGAATACCCGCCTGATCCGTGTTGATGACCACCACCGAACCCGTCCAACTCCAAAATGTTCGTGGACACGTTATCGATAAACTGTCTGTCGTGCGAGACGACCAGCGCGGCCATTTTTTTATTTTCCCTCACAGCAGTTTCCAAAAACTCGACGCCTTCTACGGACAAGTGATTCGTCGGTTCATCTAAAATCAAAACATCCGGCGATTCAATCAACGCCGCGGCTAACGCCAACCGTTTCTTCTCGCCAATCGATAACTTCTCCGTGGTTTTCTGAAAAAACTCTTGTCCTAATCCGAATTTCTTCAGCGTTTCTTTCACTCGTCTCTCCGCGTCCCAGGCGTTCGCCGCGTCCATCTCTTCCAAGACTTTCGTTAATTCACTGCTGTGTACTTCCTCGTTACTTCCCTCGCTATTATTCGTAATCTCCTCGTATCTTTTCAACAAGTTCGTCAGCGGCGTATTCGCGGCGTACAACGCTTCCAACACCGTCATCGACCCTTGAAACTCCGGTTCTTGTTCGACCAATACGAACGTCGAGTTCTTCCTCCGCCACATCTCGCCTTGAAACTGTTCCTCTTTCCCTCCGATGACTTCTAACAAGGTCGACTTCCCCGATCCGTTCGGTCCGACCACGGCGAATTTTTGCCCCTCCGAGAGGCTAAAGTCCAAGCCATCGAACTGATATCTTTCCCCGTCGTGCGTCTTCTTTAACTGTCTCGCTTCCACGACGCAGTTTTTATTCTTCGCGGAAAACTCTTCTTTCGCTTCGTTCTTGTTCTTCCACGTCTCCGAGCCTCGGCCGTTTCGGTGGTGACTGTTGTTGTTGCTGTTCTTATTCCCGCCGCTCTCCCCACCATTGGCAGCAAAAGCCGTCGTCATCATCAATCGGTTTCGTCGTCGTCTCAAAGTCTTCCCATCATCTTTCCTTCTCCTGGCACACACATCATGAAAAGTCTTCTTCGTTTTAGTGCTACCCGCCACTAAAACCACGCGAGATGAGGAGGAAGAGCAGGAAGAGGAGGATAACGCGCACATATCTTTTCTCTCTCTGCTGTACTTCTCCTTCTTTTTGTAGTTTGTCTTTTCGACAAATAGAATCTTTTCCCGAATAAATAACCTCACTATTCAAACGCGTACGACATCACTTCAAAATTCATTTTTTCCTAGAGATAAAAGAAAAATAATGGACAACGACGATTCGTACGCGCTGAACGCTTTTCTGTCATCCGTTCTTGACAGAGGTATGACAGCGGAGCAGCTGTTGAGATCAACAACGGACGCGGAAGGCGATAAATTGGATAAGTCACGTTTTTTTGACGTCTGCGAAAATCAACTTCGATTAATGAACTATGATCGCGAACAGTTATGGCGAGTATTCGACACTATCGATGAAAACCATGACGGTATGATCGACGCACTCGAGATGAAACGATTATTGAAAAATGGCGTGAGTTACCTGCTCAAAATAACTTCAAAAAAGAATTTCTTAGCAAGAACAGAAAGTATGCAAGAAAAGAACACCAGGCTCGTCGCTTTAGTTGCACATAATCACATGAAAGCTCCTTTGTTACATTTTGTAACTAAGCACATCAACTTCTTCAAAACTGTCAATATCGTCACGACGGGCAGCACGGGGTCGGTTCTAGAGAATAATTTAGGATTGAAAATCAAGCATAAAGTTGCGAGTGGACCCTTGGGTGGCGACCAAGAAATTGGTAGTCTCGTTACAAACGACGAAGTTGCAGCAGCATTCTTCTTCATTGACCCATTATCAGCACACCCCCACGATGCAGATATTAAAGCACTGGTTCGTATAATGGATGCACACAATATAGCATGCGCCACGAATCCAATCACGGGAAGTGCTTTAATTGCTGCTTTTCAAAGCAATATTGGGAACTTCCGCAACTGTCTGTACGTTGACCATTCACGAGACGAAAGCGAAGTCGTGCTCACTTACAAGATGCATCAACAGACAGTGATCAAAGATACGAAAGAGTAGTCGTATTTCTTGTTTTTCAGTTTGGGGAGAGGGGTTTATCGAGAAGAATGCGAAAAGTGTTTTGCTGAATTGTCCAATACCATGAGAACACTTCTGATGGAAATGCAGGATTTTCAGTTTTGTTTTGAGTACTCGTAAGACAGTAAGACTCGTAAGGCAGTACTAAGGGAGTACCCCTTTTTTTAAGGTCAAAATATATTCCGGCACAGACAACTTCCAGACAACTTCAAGACAATTTCGAAGATATATATACACAGGTTTTATATACACAGGTGGCACTGCGTACGTGCCTTTGAGTAACTCTATTAACACACGTGGTTTATAGCCCCTTAGTCCCAACAAAATAGTTGTCCCGCAGTTTTAGGGTTTAGGGTTTAGGGCTACTCCTATTTCGGGTTTTCTCAGAGTTTTTCAGAATTATCTCAGAGTTTATACATGACTAAAGACTACTCTTTTGAATGTGTTGCACACGGTAAAGAATTCTATTCTTGCCCCGAGTGTTCACCAGAAAATTTTTGTAAATGTTGTGACCCACCAGTCGTCAGAAAATTGTGCCCGAATAGAGAAGCGATTGATTCCCTCAGGGGTGGTAAGTGCGATGGCGACGGTTCTTGTCTTAAACAGTGTTCTTGTACATGTTATTACTACTATGTCAATCCCATCGATGGTACCGCACGGGACGAAGAGGATTTGGAAGGCATTGATCTGGACAAAGCCATAAAAGATGGGAGGTGGGAAGAGCGAGTGCGTGAAGAGTGTATTTGCGGACACCGAGGACACTTTGGTTACTGTGCGAACGATTCTACCTATTATGATGACTCCCCGATCCCGGAACTCTCCCCAAAAGCGAAACACTCCAAAAGAAAAGCTAAATGGACGTATAGCGAATATCCGTGTTGTAAGCCGTTGAAAGCAAGATGTTTTAATGAATGTGGTGAGAAGGCACCTCGGTATATTTTGGATACTTTCCACGGTCTCTGCGGTCCCGGTTGTGATATGCGCATTGGTGATTTTCGTAGGGGAGAGATACACAATAGTTCCGAACAAGAACTGTTGGAATGTCCAGTGTGTTATGAGACAAAAAGACTTCTTTCATTCAAAGACTGTGGACATATGCTTTGTTTCGAATGCATCAATAGAATGGTTTACTGGGGAAATACGGGTTTTACGGAAAAGAAACCCTGTCCAATGTGTAGACGATAGTACACGAAATGTGAATATAAATTATATATATCAGACAACTTTAAGTCAACTTTAATTTAAGACAACTTGGAAGATATATATAATAACAAAAAAAAACTCAAAATCCTACTCATCCTACTTCCCCTTCAATATCATCATCGCTTGCCTCCTTTCTTCTTGGTATTCTTTCCTTCGATAACAACTTCCGGAACTTTCTTATGACTCGCCCAACTTAAATACACGTTCCACGCCAACGCGATGACGTTCGCCGCGCCAACCTGTAAATTTGCCGGCACGAATCGAAAGTTCAAAAACTGGAACGGCACCCAAATCTTCCAATTCGCCACGACCGTCGGAAACAAATCCTGTTTTAATTTATTCGGCAACTTGTCCGTGTTGCCTTCAATCGCGAACAAAGCGCTTAAAAACGTCGCTAAAAACACCGGCGCGAACGCCAACTGGTCCAAACCCAACCGCACGCCCGCGCCGAGAGAACCGCCGACGGTCACAATCTTCCCTAATATCCCGTACCAAAAGTGTAACGCCGGCCCGACCAAAAACGCGCCCAAAAAGGTAAACGTCAAAGTCCGTTTCACGTCGACGCTTTTGCCGTCTTCGAACAAGAACTGCGCGAGGAGGTCGCCGAACGCGTTGAGCGCGCCCGAGGTCCACATTTTCGTCGCCAGCGGGTTCGATTCCAAAAGCAACAAATACATCGCCCACAGATTAGTTGCTTTACTGCTCCCGTTTCCTCCACCGCCGCCACCGCCACCGCCACCGCCGCCTCCAAATCCGCCCCCCGATGCTCCGCCGCCACCGCCAGCAGTTTTCCAACTGTCGATCCAAATCTGCGCGTCTTTACTCGCCTCGTTGTTGGTGTTGCGTTTACGGACGCTCAAACTCCCCCGACGACGAGTACAAAAAGAGGAAGAAAAAGAGGAGGAGGAAAAGGAGGAGGACGTTTGATGATACGCAAAATCACTCGCCCGTGCGAACCTCCTCGGTGACGACGATGCCGACGGGGAAAAACCACTCGTCGTGTTCTTCGTAAACAACGAATAAGAATACGAAGACATCTTTTTGCTCAAAGCACTACTCCCTTTGTTGTAACGAGGACAAAAAAGAAGCGATCGATTCGCCCTCTTCGAGGAGGTAGAGACCGCGATCAGAGACGCTGCTCTTCGTAAACCAACGCTCGTCACGCCGCGCATCATCGTTTTGAAAATGGAGAGATTTCGGGGGAAATGGCAACTCAAAAACACTTCAGAAAAAAGAACACATCACAAGATGGGACCGTATTCGGGATCGTCTCTCGCGCGATTCGTCCGCGTCGGTGCGGTTGCCACGGGGATTACCTACGGGTTTGTCGTCAGCGGCGTGTGGAGTTTGGTACGTCTTTAGCTCTTCTTGTTATTGTTAGTGTTGTTGTTGTTCTCGCTCTTTGTGCGTTGGGGAATCTCATCTCGAGTTTTGTATCTTTCGTTTCTCTCTCTCTCGTCATCTCTCGGAAACTGACAGCAGCGTTCTCGTCGTCGTTCTCATTTTTGCAATCAGGTGAAACCATCGCCGAAGCCGGCAAAGAAGCACTGAAAACCATTGGAGTACTAAAAACTCCTATATAGTAGCGAAAGATTAGCGATCGGATTACGAGTAGAGAGAGAGAGAGAACCACCTGTTGTTCAGGTACTATATTTAATGAAACAACATTGACTATGTAAATATAACAATAACAAACGGAAGACTATTACTGTGATGAAGCTTTCTTCTTCTTTTAAGTGCTCAAATCTTCCATGCAGTTGATCCACCGGTCCAGACTTATGGCGTTGGCGTCGTCCATGGCGTCGTGGTCGCTGCGACCGTGTCTCGCCAACTCCAGAAGGACGAACAATTTCTTAATCGGCGTTTGGTGGTCGAGCATGGCGCACGCGGCGTCGACGTCCTCAATTCGGAAGGCTTCGATTTCTTTAATGACTGCAGTGGCTTCGTCCGTGGTTAAGGATGGGACCGAGACCGTCGCGTCGAAGGCGTCGGTGAGACCCATGTCGTCCAAGACGAGTTTGTTCGACGTGGTACCTATGACGAGTAACTTTTTTCCTTTCGGCGGTTGTCTTTTAATGAGTACGAGCAAGGCTTGCAAAACGACGTTGGAAAACCTCGGGCCGATGGAGACGTATTCTAACAGTCGCTCTAAATCGTCCAAAACTAACAAGGACAAGTTGGATTTGTACGCGTCGTCGAACACTTTCGCCAACGTTTGCACTTTGCTCATCTCGTTGTGTCCAATCATAGAATCCGCGCTGACTATTTTCATGAACGGAAACTCCGCGTTCATCGCTAACGTAGCCGCGAGTGCGGTTTTACCACACCCAACGCCTCCTTCTAGCAAACACGCGAGTTTCGGGGTTTTCTCGCTCACTCGGACTTGTTCGACCAACGCCGAAGACGTGCCCAACAATTTTTCAAATCGAGAACCGTAACTAATCATGCCGTTCAATCGACACCGCTCGAACGTTTCCGTGGCTGCACCAAACGCCGGGACAACTTCACTAAACGCGCGATCGAAATCCTCTTTCGTCACTTTAATGTTATCCTCGTCGATTTCTGCGGTGATGTCGGCGACGTTGACGTGTCTGGTCAACGCGAACGACACCGCGCTCTTCACTAAACCTTCAATTTCCGCGCCGGAATAGTTTTGCGTCTTCTTCGCCAAATCTGACACGTCCACATCTTTACTCAGAAACTTATTTTCGGACATTTTGTTCGAGTGGATTTTCAAGATTTGCGCTCGTCCAGCTTCGTCCGGTAAGCCGATTTCAATGTGCACTTCTAATCGCCCGGGACGCAAAATCGCCTCGTCGAGCATATCTTTTCTGTTCGTCATTCCAATCAAGAGAATGTTATTTAAAGCGTCCACGCCGTCGATTTTAGTGAGTAACTGATTGACAATGGAGTCGTGAACTCCGGTTCCACTGTTTACCGAGCCTCTCGATTTACACACCGCGTCGATTTCATCGAAGATGATGATGTGCAACTCGCTATCGTCGCCTTTTTGTTTATACTCTGCTTCGGCGTCCGCGAACAACGCTCGAATATTTTCCTCGGACTGACCGACGTATTTCGACATCACCTCTGGACCGTTGACCACTTTCGGTTCTTTCCCGTTTAACATTTTACCAATCTGTCGCGCGATTAAGGTTTTTCCAGTACCCGGAGGTCCGTGCAACAACATCCCTTTCACGTGCGTGATGCCTAACCTCTGCACGACTGATTGCGGGAAAATTCTCGAAGAGAACGCTCGCCGAAAAATATCCTCGAATTGTTTATCTAAACCGCCAATGCCTAACTTTTCGAACGAAAACTCTTTCGATTTGAACAGAGTGCTGTTCATGACGCTCGATTTCTGACCGGAAATTTTAATCCCGCTGTTCGCCGCGCTTTCGAAAATCAACGTCGTCGAGGACGTAAACAAACCTCTCTGATGTTTCACTTTATTATTATTAGAAGATGTTCGTTCATCGACCTCATCGTCTCCTTCAACGAGTTGCATGACATCGTTCGATATCCCACCAACGGTGACTAAATAATTATTCCCGCAAAACTCAATCGCAAACTTTTGCCCAACCGTAAACACGTGCGCGGTCAACGTCCTCGAAATCACGCCGTGCATCTTCTTCGCGTCCACGTCTTCGTGCTTCCCGTTTTGCACCAACACTTGCCCAACTTGCGGCCGCGTGAATTCCAACTCCATCGTCATCATTAACGCGTTAAAATCACCATTTTCTCCATCGTTACCACCACTGGTCGACGTGCCGGGTGTTTGGAATTGGTGCGCTTGAATCTCGTCCCCGGTGCTCACGCGCAAGTGTTTCCTCTGCACTCCGTTTAAGCCAATTTGCCCTCGTTGAATGTTGTCGTGCGGTTTCGCGAAGAGGACGATGTCGTTCAGCTCGATGTACGGACTGTTGATACATTTTTCGGAGTACTCCGATGGGGAGACGAACGCGCAGTTTGTTAGGGCCAAATCCTGTTATGTTTAATGTAACGTGTAATACACACATCAATTGGTTTAAGAGAGAGAATTTGCGAGAGCGTCAGAGCGGCAACATTTCCAATTCCGTTTTAGATTCAATTCTCTCATCTTTAAAAGAGATTAGTAGGGAGAGAGACAAAGAGAGACAAAGAGAGACAAAGACAAAAACAAAACCAACAGCAACAACTCAGTGGTAGCAGTACGAATAGCACACCTGACTCGGGCAGTTCACCACTTGAAAATGCATCTTACTCTCTCGCGAGAAGAATGGAAAAATTCTGAAGAGAAATCTCGCGAACCTTTTTTTTGGAGGAAAAAAAGGGAAAAATTCACTCGAAAACAACACACACAACTGCTCTTTTATACACACAAGAGAGAGTTTAAGAGAGACAGGAACGGGTTCAGCGCATCGTTGAAAGCTCTGAAACACCAAGTACGGCACAAGGATCATTTGTTCAGAAGATTGAGAGATCAGTTTCAACAGAACAGCGTTTCGGTCTTCTCGCGTGTGTGTCGTAAACTTTATTACAACTCCTTTTGAATTCGTGCAGGAAGTGGACCTTTTGTTTACATGGAAAGAAATCACGAGAACAACAACAACAACAACGCAAATAAAGGAGGCACGTGGGAACGCGGCGGCATTCACTCGCTCTCGGACGCGAAAATACTCTCTCAAAAACAACGCTTTAAAACAGAGGAGGAGGAAAAAGAGGAAGAGGCAGAGGAGGAGGACAAAAGAGAAGCGGGATCCTCTTTTCTCTCGTATTTAGGCTTCAACGAGAAACAGACGGACGATTCCGTGTTCCAGGAACGATTGAAACCTCGGTACCAAGCGGCTGGGTCGAGAGATTCGTGCGGATTGTTTTCGTTAGGGAGAGGGTGGCAGGAGTTGTACGCCGCGAGACCGGGGTGCGGCGGGAGTTCGAGAGGAGGAGGAGGAGCGTTTGAGGACGAGGAAGACGAGGAGGACGAGAAAACGCGTGATACTAACAACACGAATACTACGAAGAAAAAGACGACGACGAAGAGTAGTTATTTCTTCAGTCCGAAAACGAGTACGAAGAAAGCGAGAGAACGGTGTTAATTGATTAGACGCCGAGAAAGAGAGAGGAAGGTAAATGCGAGGATGGATCGTCGTCGTCAGTTTTTTGAGGAGTTGTTGATCGAGATCAAGGATACTGGACCGAGTTGTTCTTACGTACGCGCTGTGCACGATTATCTAAAAGGAACAGACGCGACTACGGCGCGTTTTTTTGATCATTTAAACGCGTGCAGATGCTTGATGCGTTTGTGCGTGAAGGACGAAGCGTGCGCGAGTAAGGTGTTTGAATCGGACGAGATTTGCGAGTATTTAAGGCAAGGATTACGCGCGAGAGAGGATGTGGTGAGATGTAAAAATACCTTGTACGTGATGATCAACGCGATGCAATGCGCGACGGATTATGTGAAAACGTATCGCATCGTTGGGGTAATCGTAATGGACCCGCATTTTAAGGATTTACCGAGGACTGTGCCGGCGGTGCGCCCGGTGTTGGCAAAACTCATCGCACTGAGCATGCGTAGCGTAGAACCTGTAAAAAACCAAGGCCATTACGGGGTGGATTACGGGGCAGGTGTTTCGGGTAGACAGTTAGTGAGCAGCTGTGACTTTGTTCAACACTTCTTCGGCGCTTTACTTCTATGGACGCGCGAATGGACTTTGGAAGAAGAGGACGAGGCTCGTGCGGACGTTGAATGTATTGTCGAGCGCGTGGTCGATTTGGAATGGTTCCCGACAATGTTTCGGAACCTGCACGAAAAAGAGGAGGCAAACGCACGAAGGAAAGAAGTTTTATTGCGAGAATACTTGTTTAGCGAGTGCGGGGGGGATGCGACGGCTTGTTTTGCCAAAGTCGAAAAGATGGTACCGGTGTCGTTTTGCGACGCGCAATCGACTCTGTTGCACTTCTTGGGGATACTTTCGGTTAAAGCACGCCGCTTTGATGGTAAAACGGTAAACGACAAACACCCGTACGTGTTGCCAGAATCCGTGCTGGCGTTCCTTTTGGATACGACGAGGGAAGCTGCGAAAGCATGCAAAAAGTATGCAAAAAACGACGACGCGGGGTTCGCCGAGCGAAACGTCTTGCGCGAGTGTTTGTTTACCTTGCGTTCGATTTCCGAGATTGAGTCTACACCGCATTTTCCGGATACGGTTGGGTTCTTAGCTGGAACTGGACTCGCTCGTCTTCTCGCTGGGATGATTATCGCGTTAGATCCGCCCTCGGGAAGCCGCCAATCGATGAAGGCGAAAGGACCAGCCAAGGCTGAAGAGATACCTAAATTCCCAATCGACGACCAAGCGTTTGGAGGTCAAAATTTCGTACGCGACAACTTTCCGACGGTGAAACCGTACAACGGATATCGCGTCGACATCATAGCCACGTTAGCGAACGCCTCCCACAGACGTCCGAGAGTGTGTGAAGACGTTCGAAAACTTGGCGGCGTTGCCGTCGTGTTATCGCACACTCGAGGCGAGGAAGGCGACGACGGCGCCATGGACGGATGCGAAGAGGAACCTTTCTTGCGCGAGTGGGCGTTGTGGGGTACGCGAAATTTGTGCGAGGCAGACGATGCGATACGGAAAGAAATCGAAGTTTTAGCGCCGGACAAGATCCTAGAGGCTGAAGAGTTGATGAAGCGAGGGTTAAAAGCCGAGTTGAATCCGGAAACTGGGAAGCCGAGAGTGGTTTCGATAGAGAAATCGAGTAAAGTCGAGATGGAAACGGTGAGCGCGCTTGGAGGAAGTCCGATGGCGACGCGGGCGACAAAAAAAGTTCGCCGCGTGGAAACGCAAAAGAATGAAGATGACAGGAAAGAAGTAAGAGAAGAAGAAGAAGAGTTTCAGATTCCAAAGAATTGGAAAGTCGCCGAGCTTTAATAGAGTGTCTACGTATTGTACATGCATTAAATTATCATCCCCTACCGGGATGGCAAGGATTTATGATTACTCGTTTCTTTCTTCTTCCGACTACTGCACACAACGAAGCGAACCAACGCGACTAACGCGACACCCCCGGCTAGAACTATCATCCGCATCTCTTTCCTCTTTCGCAACCTCTCCTCCACTCGATCGTCTTGCACCTCCCTCACCGCCGCCTCGTACTCTCTCTCCGCAACCTCTACGTCGAACGTCTTTTGAATTTTCACCAAACTCGTCTTCTTTGACCCCACACTCGCGTTCGTTTCGTTCGTCACCACGACACTTTCCGCACCGTGTTTCTCGTAAAACCGAACCAACTTTTTCCTCTCCCCATCCGCAGTCGCGCTCACTTTGAAAACATTATCCTTGGCCGCGTGCAACTGTCCGTAATACATGAGCAAGGACCCGTATTTCAATCCGCGGTACTTTCTCGAGATTGCAATATTCACGCCGTACCACGAGTCCGTATATTTACACCCTTGCGCGAACCCAATCACCGCAGACTCGACTTGTTTTTTCAACTTTGACGGGGAAAACTTCTCCGTGAACACTCGATTTTTCTCGCTCGTCTCCGCGTTCGTCTCGTTCCGTTTTCTCTTCTCCTTTTTGTTCTTCTTCGGCTCTTCCTTGACCAACAAAATCCAAAGCTGATCCGATTCTTCGTGCAGCGCGCACAACCTGTCGAAAAACTGATCGTCATCTAATTCTTCTCCTCGGTAGTCTCGCTCGTCGTCGTCTCTTTTTTGTCGTCGTCTCGATCCTTCTTCTTCTCTTGCGAATCGATGTTCCTCGGGGAAACACTGCGCGTGTATCTCTTTCACGTCTCGGGAAAATTTGCGAATGGTGTTCCCGCTGCCGTCGTTGAACGGATTGAGGACGATTAAGGAGAGAGATTGGGATATTTTCTTGGTTAACATTATTTGTGCGACGATAGAATGCGACGATTGACGATGAAAATGTTCTCTCTTTCTCTCTCGCGCGTCTCTCGAGTTGTGACGATGATGATGAAAAGAAGTCACAAAAAGATACGAAAAAATGGACCAACTTGTGGTTAAAAATCGATTGGCTTTTCTTGCTTTTTGTTCTGTTCTCCTAACGTGGCATGAAGATATATACACACACAACACGAATACTACTCATTATGCTCTCTTTCTTTTTCTCACACATTCTCTCGCTCACCTTTCCTTCTCTCTTAGTTAATACGCAGCCTCGGCGGTGATCACGTCGTCGATTTTCAAAATCATCTTCACCACTTGCGTCGCGAGCGATACTTGCTGAATCTTACCAACCATAGTTTCAAACACGCCTTGTTCTTTCATGTCGCACGTGCCGGTTTCTTTGCAATCGATGCCTAAGCAAAAGTTCTTCTCTTTCAACTGTCTCGCTTTAATCGTCGCCACGGTTTCGATGGGAGGTAAACCAGAGTTTTCGGCCAACGCGTTCGGGACGGATTCCAACGCCTCTGAGAACGCACGCATGGCGTATTGTTCGACGCCTGGAATGGAATCGGCAGCCGCTTCGACCGCGATACCACAGGCAATTTCCGCGCTCCCACCACCGTAGACGATGTGGTTACTTCTGACTAAATTTCTCGCCACGCAGATGGCGTCGTGCAGCGATCTTTTCGTCTCGTCAACCATCATTTTGTTCCCTCCTCGGACAAAGATGGTCACCGCTTTACTCGCTTTGCAATCTTCGACTAAAATCATGCGTTCTTTAATGGTACCGAACGCGACTTCCTTCACCGACCCAGCTTTACCTAACTTGTCCGCGGTGAGCTCTTGAAATCTAGGGACGATTCTCCCGCCCGTCGCGATGGCTAATAACTCCAACTCGACGCCGCCGACCCATCGAATAGCTGGTAAATCAGCTTGCATCAACAAATGGTTCGCCTCGTCGTCAAAACCCCACTGGCAAACGACTAACGTTGCCCCAGAGTCTTTACACTGCTGCACCATATCCGTAAAATATTTCGCTTCTTGCGCGCGCAACTCTTCGTACTTCTCGGGAGTATCGATGTCGATTTTATGTTTCGTTTTCGGTTTAGGCGGTTCGAACGGACACGTTAAAATGGCAATCTTCGCGTCTTCAATTTCCTTGCGCATTTGCGGGTGAGAGATGTCTTTATCCAACACGATCCCGTTCACTAAGCACGTATCTTCCAACTTCCCTCCGACTTTACCTTCCAACTTTATCAAATCTAGATTCACGTCTTTCCTCTCCAAATCCGCGACGCCCATGACAGCTTTGACGCAAATCTCCGCCATCTCTCGCTTACATCTGTTCACAATTTTCGAACTCAACGTCGTGCAACACGTTTGCACCAACGGCTCGATATTTTCGCGACTAAACTCAAACTCTTCCGAGATGCGCTCCAACTCCGTAATGGCGACTTTGGACGCCATCTCGTAGCCTTCCGCGATTCTCAACGGGTGAATCCCGCGATCTAACAACGTCTCCGCTTGCTCTAAAAGCGCGCCGGCTAAAACAACCACACCAGTCGTCCCATCCCCGATTTCATAATCTTGCGATCTCGAGAGTTCGACCAAAAGCTTCCCGATTTGATGTTCGACTTCCATGCGTTCTAAAATCGTCGCGCCGTCGTTGGTGATGGTAATATCGCCGTCGCCGGATTGGAGAATTTTGTCCATGCCCTGTGTTCATGTTCATGTTGTTGTTATCATCACCATTGTTAGTATCAGTATCATTAGTGTGTTCGTATTCAAAAGTAGAATCGTACCAGAGCACCGCTTTAAATGGGGCGTCTTCAACAAAGTCGCTCGTCGATCGAAAAAGTCAACAAATGAGAGTCAACGGAAGAGGAAAAGAGGAGAAAAAAATCATCATCCTCTCGCTTTTATGAATAAAGAACGAATCATACCTTTGGTCCGAGACTTGATCTCAGCGTCCTCGCCACGCTCTTCGCGGCGAGGATGTTCGCTTTTTGCGCCTCGATCCCCCGGAGTCTTTGTTTGGAGCTTTGTTCCTGTTAAATAATAAAGAGAAAAGCGTGAGATGAGACGTTTGTTTTCCGATCTCGATGAGATTCTTTCCGCCGCCGCAAAAGCACCACTCGGCAAAGAATAAAAGCACGCGAAAGAGAAAGAGAAAGAATTATGAAAAGAGATGATTAAATCGTACCTTGATGATCAAAAACGGTCGCCCGTACTCGTCGAATGCCAAAGACATGATGAGATTTACTCCTCTTTAGTTGTATAAAAGTGGTTGTTGTTTGTCTGTTTTTTAAGTGAAGCAGTTTTTGAAAAGAGCAGTCGAAAAAGTTCAAAAAAATTGAAGAACAAACGACAGAGAAAAATGCTACTAATATGTAGGAAATACGTTGTATTACGCATGTATAGTACCTGGTAGGTATACTACTAGTATATATATATTTATATATTTAAACGCTTTACATTTAAACCCCGAAGACTTTGATGCTCCCTTTCGTGTCCGCGATGGCGAACGCGTCTTTGCCGAACGGTTCTTTCGCGGAGGCGTTAAAGTGGCCCCAACAGGCGCACGAGATTGGCGAAGAAGACGCGATGGATCCTTCGTCCCACGAGGCAACGATTGCACCGGTGGACGTGTTGAAGCACTGGACGCCGTTACCGATATCGCCGGTGGAAACGAGGACGTGTGCACCATCCGCGGAGGTTTCTAAGATGCCGCCGGTTTTGACGAACGACTTTGAAGCGCTGGAAGAGAACGACGGAGAAGCCATTTGGAACGGAGCCGAAACGCCGGCAAACGCCGAAGTGGCTTTAAATTCACCGGACGCTTCAAACGTTGCCGCATCGCCGTCGCACGCGATGGCGAAGATTTCATTTGCGGCGCAAAATTTTGCGTTTACCCATCTCGGTTGTTTCTCAAAGTTTGGCACGGACAAACGCGAGATTTGGCCGCCGCCGCCGCGTTCTCCCGGACTCGAGCTGCTTGAATTGACGCGCAAATCGAACGCGAAGAGACTACTGGTTGGCGCGGAAGCGAGTAAGGTCGTGTGCCCACTTTCACCGCCGCCGAGTGCAACTGAACTCACGTTCCGAGCGCCGGGCGCGTGAAACGTCAACGGCGCGGCGCCAGAATTGGCACATCTCGCATCCCACACGCGAATGGCGCTTCCTTCGCCGGCGCAGACCAAGATATTATCGTCCGTACCCGTCGTCGTTGACGTTGCCATGCACTCGATGCTTTTATTCACTCTGAGCTGTTCATAGTTTTGCACCACGGTGCCTATTTTCTCTCCAGTCGCCAAATCGATTTGCGAGACGCCGCCAAACTTCGTCGCGCAAAACGCAACGCGATCCTTCAAAGTTGTACCCACACAGCTCAAACCTTTCTCGGTGCGCATTAACGCGAACGGTTTTCGACCGTCCGACGCGTAAAGGCGGATAACGTCGTCCGCGGACGCCGCGAGTAACGAGGTTTGGCCGTCTAACCAAGAAGATGGGTCGAGAAACTGCATCGAACGGACGCTTCGATGGACGTCGTACGTTTGTGAGATTTTGGAGGTGAATTTGCGAGTGGACGTGCTCGCCGACGCTTTCGACGCGTTTCGTCTGTCCTCCTCCATTTGGATTTGTTTTGTCTCTTGTTCTTCTTTTTCGGAATTTTTTGTGGCCGTCGTCATCGTTAGCGCCTCTTCTTTAACTTCTTCTTCTTTGGCTTCCGCGGCGACGCCGCGCTCCTCCTTCGTCTTCTCCTCCGCTTTCTCTTCCCTCAAAACGACGTCGTCACCTAACGGAGGAAGCGCTTCGAAAATGCTCGCCCCACCGAGCTCTAGCGCTTTCGACGGGTCTCTTCGCAGCAATTCTCTTTGCATTTCCGCGGCTTTTGCGTACAATTTCTCCTCCTTCTCGCGAAGCGCGATCAGCGTATCTCGCAACCGTTTTCGTCGATCTTGACAATCCAAAATTTCCGTCTTGGTTCGACGAAGCTCCGCGGAGAGCTTTTCGTCCGAAGATGGCGGAAGATGTTTCTCTCGTTCGTTGGTGTTCGCTTTCATCATCATCGCGTCTCTGTGTTGATTATGAAGAGTATACAAATTCGTGCGAATATTGCCAACGCTTCCTCCATTTCCGCTCGCGGGTGTTCGTTGGTGTTGAAAAATCGGCGTCCCAGGTAACGGTCCTTCCCCTCTCGCAAAGTTCGCATCGTCTTCGTTAAACCCGCCTTGAAACGATGCGATGCCGTTCAAAAACGCCTCCGTGTTCATGCCTTCGTTCGTGTGCTCGTTTGGCCACGGCACCGCCGTATTCGCCAACGGCGTCGGCGGTATGCCTAAAACCGCGGAGCGCTGCTGAGCGTGCGAATGAAATCCGGGCGTGCTCATCAACGTCCCCATCATCTGCGGCTGTTGCTGCCCAAACTCCACGACGCCGCCGTAAAACTTCGCATGTTCCGGCTGTTTATGCCACGTCAGATTTCTCGCATTCACTCTCGCCAAAATCTCCTCCGTCGCGTCCACGTTCTCGTGCGTTTCCTTCGGGGTCCCGTCCTCGTCTTCGACCGCCCCGTCCTCTTCCTCGCCGTTCAAAACCGCATGATCATCATCCAAAAAATCCAACTTGAACCCACCCGCATCTTCATCTGTGTTACTCATACCACGCGCAGGAGTATCGTTTTGATGTTTAACGACAACAATCGGAGACTTATTATCGTCGTCCGTCCATCGCTTATGCGTCGACGGCGGCATGTTAAATTTTTGGTCCCTTCCTTCCCCTTTGACAAGAAAATCATCATTTTCCAATTTCATCAGCGGAGAAAACGGAGGCTCCTCGAACACTTTCTCTTGTTTCTTCGTCTTTTTCTTCGTCGATCGCGTTTTTGGTGTTTTCATTCTCGTCTTCTTCGCGTTGTCTGTCTCTTTGATGACGTTATTCGTGTTAAACGTCATGGTCACGTCCTCTAAATTTCGCATCGACCGGAGCGGCGAATTGATGTCTTCTTGGTCTTCTTCTATCGCCTCGCGAACGAGTTGGACGTTGGAAATTTCCGTGAGATCGTTCGATTCTTCCTCCTTGACAGATTCTTCTTTAGCTTTGTGTCGACTACTCCGTCGAGACGAGTGTGCTGCTGTCGCGCTCATGATATGTGATTTTGTATCGTTTTGCGCTGAATTTGTAACGTTTGGATTTTGAATTTTGAGGGATTTTACTCCAAAAAATGTGAGCGCTCTTCTTACTTTACTTTTGTTATACGTACATTGTGATTCTACTATTGATGCTGCTGAGTGGTATTATTCTTTTTAAGTTTCAGCGTCGGTTTGAGGCGGGCCGACGGCTTTCCACATGGCCAAACCGCCGCCTCTTCCTCGAGCGGCGACGCACTTTTCATCCGCGTAGACGAATTTGAAGAACGGGTTCGCGCCCGGCTTCGAGGATGTATTGGATGATTTTGTGATTTTGCCTTGACCTTCGGTGGTTTTCTCCTCGGTCGCTTTGACCGCGTCCCATTTGCCGTCGTCGATGTCGAAGCATTTGACGAAAGAGAAGACGCCTACGGAGCACTTCGTGAAGGTAAACTCGAGCATTTTTAAGTTTTGTCTCCAAATGAAAGGGCCGTCGAAAAAGAATTTGAATGGGCCTACGTACACGCCGTTGCGTATGCGTTCATTTTTTATGTCGAACGATTGGACGGCTTTGATTGGGAAGTAAGTCCCGTCGCCGTTTCGGTTGACGTTGGCTTTGTTTTTGTTCGTCCCGGTGGTGTACACGAGTTCCCATTCGCCGTTGAGCATGTCGCCGGTGACGTTGAATTTACTCTTTTCGCACGCCGCGATGGCGTCGCAGACGTCTTCGACGTTTACGTTTTTCGTTTCGCACGCTTCGTGCATCACCGAGATGGCGTCAAACGGCGCTTTCGGGTCGCTCTCCAGCAACGCGAACTGCGTCAATCGCTTCGGGTCGCAGTAGCCTAAAATCCCCGGATCCACGTGGTCAAAGACAATTTCTCCTTCTTCGTCCAAGACCATCGACCCGCCTCTTTGAACCAAGAGCTGATCGTCTTCGCACACTAAATCGTCCCAGTTGTTTAAAATTTCCGTCATGTTTGCCAATCTCAAGGTCGCCATCTCAAACGGTCTCAAATACTCGGCGCCTAAAGTCGCGTCCATCAATTTCCTCACTTCCGGTACGTCCGCGTTCGAGCCTTCCACTAACACGGGCGGCTTATTCTTCGATCCAAAATATCCAGATATCACCGTCTTCAAAGTCCCCGGAGACCCGATACCGGCGCACATTACCAACAACTTCACCATCCCGGGAAGCTTCACCGGAAGCGCGTCGCCGAACCCGGGCGAATACTCCATCTTCCGATATAACCTTGAACTGCTCGTCACGATTAACTTCTCCTTCGGAAACTTCGTCCGTTCGCAAAACTGTTCCCCGGCTTGAACTGAACCTAAACCAAACGCGATGACGTTTACGTTCGCGGCTTCCAATCGCGGTAAATCATTGACGATAAATTTCGCCTGCTCCCACGAGTCAAAATCCGCCAGTTGCGTCAGGAATAAAACAATCGTTCTTTTCCCATTCTGTTTACCACCGAACACCTGGTCGCTTCCGCCGGAAATTATCTCTTTCGTATCCACCGAGATTAACTCTTGTTTGCACTCGTCGATGTAAGAGCGAAAGTTTTTCGCGGTGTCACGAATCTTCCGCCTGTTCGCCAGGATGACGACGTTTTCGTCCGTCTTTATCCCGACGGATGACGACGACGAATTCATCACAAACGCGCGACTTTTACGACGAATGGTGGTCGTCGTCGTGGCGTTTTTCGTAGAAATAAAAGAAGCATCGCGAAGAGTACTTCTCCTCGTGCTCTTCTTCGCCGCAAAAGCGACGTGTACCACGCCGGGGCTTGTACTTATTAAAGCCATTTTTTGTGACGGAAATGATTAATGTTTTTTCCTCTGTTTAAGCGCTCGTGTACATGCTACTGATATATCGTAGTATAAAATCATCGTTCTCCTCTCTGCTATATGCTACTACTTCTCTCTTTTCGCGTTTTTACTACTTTTACGGATCAAACTCCTTCCTGGTAAAATCGTCCGAGTCGATGACGTTTGAATCGTTCGAGTCGACGGAGCCGCCTGAAGAGCCGTCGTTGTCGCCGCCACTTTTGTCGGCGGCATCGCTTTCGACGAAGACTTCTTTCGGCATCTCTTCTAAAGAAACGATGTTGATGTTGTTGTTGTTTTCGCCGCCAGACGTTGTTGTTGTTCCAGCCGCTACTACTTTTGTCGTCGTTTTCGTCGCCCCAACGGAGTCGTTTTCGGATTCCGGGTCGTCTTGCACCGGCATCGATTGTTTCTCCATCTCGAGAAGCTTTTGTTTTTGCGCTTCGAGTTTTAAATCTCTTTGTTTCTCGCCGATTCGAGCGACGGTCAAGTTCAACTCTTTGTTGTATTGAGCGGTCAAGGAATCCGAGAACATATCTTCGCAAACTTCGGCGGAGATGGCAAACGTGTCGCAGCCGATGCTCCCCAAATTCGCTAAATCCACCGCCGATCGAACGTTTTTCACCAAGATTTTCGATTCCGAACCGCACTTGGTGATTGTTTTCATCATCTCCTCCGTGGCTTTAAAGCCGTCTCGACCGGCGTCGTACATTTTTCCGAACGTCGGGGCGACGTAACTCGCACCAATCGCCGCCGCCATTAACGCATGATGCGGCGCAAACACGCCGGATATTTGCACCCTCGCGCCGTCGGCGACGAGCGCGTTGGCCGCTTTGACGCCTTCGAACGTGCACGGTACCGCGACGACGATTCTCTGCGGATCATTCTTCGCCAACACGATTCCATTTTTCCAAATCTCGTCGGAATCTAAACCCCACGACGGCACGTGCACCTCGTTCACGCTTTCATACTCCAGCGCGGCGTCGACTAAATCGAGCAAAGTTTGAAACGAAAAGTCCTCGTCGTTCGCCGTCGCTAACGTCTCTGACTTTTCCAACAGCTGCACGTTCGTCGTCACGCCAAAGAATAACCCAGTGGGTAACCATTTTCGCCACTCGCTCTCGTCCGCGCTATCCAAAAACAGTTTCACCGACCCTCGCATGGACGTCCTCTTCGGGAGCGAATGAATATCTTTCAATAACTCGTCTCGCTTCTCCTCGTCGATGGAGTCGAAAACAATCGTCGACCCCGACGACGAAGCCAAAGACGACGACTCGTCGGTACCATCTCCCATCTCGTTTTTCGCTCGCATCATCTCTCCTTCTTCTCCAACAACAACTTCGAAGTCATCGTCGTTCTCGTCTTCGTTCGTTTCTTTTCCTCTTTTCTCTTCTCTTTCTTGGTCTTCATCATCTTCGTCTCCTCGATCGCCGGTTTTTAAGAACTGTTTCACCATGGTATCCGTCAGCTTTTTCAGCATGATTTCCTTCTCCGCGACGCCTTTTAAAACTTCGTTGATGTCTTCTTCCTCTGAACTTTTCATATCGTCTACTAACGAGTACTCGTCCGGATCGTCGGTATTTTCTTCCTCCTCCTCTGAGGACGAGGATACAGCGCGACACAGGTGGAGGTCTGGTGTTCTTCGTTGTCGTCTTCTCTCACCTCCCGATGATGAAATTCCAATTCGATGATGCGTAGTCGTCTGATGACATCGCCGAAGACGAGAGAAGAAAGAACGCTCAGTATTACGAGGTTTAAAAGAAACGGAAGTCGCTTTCGAAGAAGCCGACGACGCGCTAAAACACGTCCTCATCGAGATCGATAGAATGGTATACGAATACGCTTTTCAAGAGTCGTATTCTGTGGCGATGTAATTGTGCGAGCGAATTGGACGAGAAAAATTTTGTTTTTCAAAGAGAAAATCAAACAAATTTTTGTTCTTTTTTTGTTCTTTTTTTGTTTTTGACTCATTTTTGGTCGGTCGTACGTTTCTCCCTTCTTTTTTCTCTCCTCTGGCTGGGAAACAACAATCTTTCGTTCTATACACGACAGAATACAACGCGAGTCGCAGAAAGAAGAAGAAGAAGAAGAAGAAGAAGAAGAAGAAGTTTATACTGGTAGTATAATGGCATCATCCTCGGCGTACCGCCAAACGCAAATCTTTTTGAAAAAGACCCGGGAGCGAGTGCTCGTCGATGATGCTCTGATGAGTTCTCGTTTCCGCTTGATCGATGCAAAAGGCGAAGTCTTAGGTCGCTTAGCGTCTCAGATTTCCTACATTTTACAAGGGAAAGACAAACCGACGTTCGATCGATCGAAACCCCTCGGGGACGCAATAGTGGTGATAAACGCGAGCAAAATACATTTAAGTGGACGAAAAATGGAACAGAAAAAGTTTCACAGGCACACCGGGTTCGTTGGAGGTTTAGTCACTCGGACGGCGAAAGCGATGCACGCGAGAGACGAGACGTTTTTGATTCGGAAAGCGGTGGAACGAATGTTGCCGGACAACCAACTGAGAAAAGAACATTTGAGAAAGTTGAGAGTGTTTCCGAACGAAGAACATCCTTTTAAAGATTTAAGTGCAGATCGGCTGGTGCCGTTTGAAATGCCTTTGAGAGCGTTGAAACGATCGGATGGGGAGGACGAGTATAGATTGGAGATGGAAAGCGAAAACGACGACGAAGAAGACGACGGGTGGCAAAGTTTCAATCCGAAGAAGAAGGAGGAGTTGAATAAGAGATACAGGAAGAGTTTAGAGGCGAAGAGAGGGTGGAGAATGGGACAGAAAGGACAACAGTTTGTGGATTTAGATGATTGATGTTAGGTGAAGTAGTTAAAGTTTTAAAATATTTTATTAGATTTCGTAGCCAGCTTTCTCCGGGTCGAACGAGTCTCCGTCAATCATCAAGTCTTCGTGTCGCAGTCGGTGCACGGCAACCATCAAAATGATCCACATACAAAAGAACGCGATACCGGTCATGAAGACACCGGTCCACATGAGCGTGGCCGTTTTCACGGAACTTTGTAAACGCTCTTCCGTTTTCCGTAATCCCGCGAGCTCGGCGGCTTCTCTTTCCTTTTTTGGTTTATCTTTGTTCGGGTCCGCCCATAAGTACTCGCACGTCACCAACGAATGCGCTTTCGGCAAGGACTCGATTAAATCTCTCGCCAGTTTCACGTTCGCTTCCACGGCATCGTACGTGTCGTACGGAATCCACGGGTCGTTGGAGCTTTCAACGAGGAAACACCGGGCGGCGAACACGGTCGTTTCCGTCGACGCCGCCCAGGGGCATCGAGTATACTTGGTTTCAAAATCGTACACGTTTGTGTCCAAGTAATACGCAGACGAATCATCCACGTATCCGGGTTCATCCGTTTTCACGTACGTAATCTCCTCAACGCTCGAACTGTTGTGACGGTAAAAATCACACGTGGTCTCTTCGAACGATGTAAACGTTTCCCCAGAACGCGCGGTGAAATCGTACCGACCGGTTTGCGTCGATTTGTCGTGCAATAACTCTCGCCGTCGTTTACGTCGTTGTTGCTTCTTTGTACTCTTTGCGTCGTCGCCGTCGTCGTCTTCGTCGTCGTCTCTACTACTACTACTACTACTACTACTACTACTACTACTACTATGACTACTATTATTATGACTACTGTGAT
>Ga0257106_1000461_pt1 | contig 24176 bp, 13 predicted proteins | sample LP_taG_3_FD_190177 | JGI IMG/M metagenome (GOLD analysis project Ga0257106, IMG submission 190177) | Marine microbial communities from Northeast Subartic Pacific Ocean, Canada - LP_J_2011_P26_10m | ecosystem: Environmental > Aquatic > Marine > Oceanic | place: Canada: Northeast Subartic Pacific...
GATATCTTCCGCTCATAGCGCCCTGAGAACAGCGATACCCATTAGAACATCGAACTTAAGCATGGCTGCGCAGGATTAGTACTAGGCTGAGGAATCGCCCGGGAATCCCCTGTGGTGGAAGGTTTTTGCCCTTTTTTGTATGACCTTTTGGTCAGGTTGAATTAGCGAATTGTAACGGCAAACTATTTTTTGCCAAAACTTTGCCAAAACTCGGACGAGGCGTCGCACTCGACCCATCGCCGTTGTCACGCACATAGAGCGGTGTCGTCGTCGATATGGGCGCCGCGGATGGGGAGAATAAGCCTTTGCTGGAGAGACCAGCGGGTACGTCCCACCTCATTTTCACGTCACGAACCCCTCCACCGACCTCTTCCATGCCGCTCCCGCCCGACAAAGGTGTTACAGTCATCGTGCCGTCCGATGTGCTCACCGATGTGCTCCCGAACGACACCGTCCTTTCAACAGGCGAGAGAGGGGCGACAAAGACGAGAGACGCGTATCTGGACAACTGCAAGTTCGCGCTGATGATTCTCATCGGCCTCGGGCACTCGCTGCAGTGGCTGCTGACGACGGAGGATCGCAGAACCGGACGCGCGTGGTGCGGGGCGGACGTCCTGGACGACTCGGGTCCCGAGGAAGGGGTGGTGACGTCGTCGGCGATGGTCCCAGGGCTTAGAGCGCTGTACACGTGGTCCAACGCCATCGCCATACCCATGTTCTGCGTCGTCTCCGGGAGGTGCTCGCGGTCGCTGGTGGCGTCGAGCCGCGACGGGGACGATCGAGTCGCCGATCGCCTGCGCCGCGTCTTCGAGCAACTCATCGTGCCGTTCCTGACGTTCCAGGCGCTCGCGTGCGTGGTGTACGAGAGCGCCCCTGCGCTGAAGGATGCCCTCGCCCCAGGGGCTGCCCCGTCCACCGGTGAGGCGCCCGCGAGCGGACCGTTCGCGGAGGCGGGAGCCGCGTTTGACTTTTGGACGCCGCACATCAGCTGGTACCTGCTCGCGCTGGCGCTGTGGCGGTGCGCCTCCGTGGTCACGGCGCAGATGAACGACGTGGCGGTGTGGGTAGGGACACTGGCGCTGGGGATAGGGGTCGGGTTCACCAACACGGGTGCGGCGACGGGGTTCTTTCTCAAGTGGGGGACCATCTGGGGAAACTTTCCGTACTTCATCTTCGGCACCTTCGTCGACGATGACCGCTACCGCCGGCTCAGGGACGCGTCCGGGGCGATTAAACTGGCGTGCGGTGCGGTCACGGCGGTAGCGTTCGCGGTGGCGTGGTGTGGACTACGCCACGAGGTGCTCTGCTTCGACCTGTGGCAGTGGGAGGCGTGGAAGAGCTCCCCTTTCGTCCACTACGATCAGTTCACGGTTGACTCAGCGGTGGAGGGCGTGGACGCGTCGCCGAGGTCCTTGTGCCTCGCCGCTGGTTTCAGGGCGTTCACGTATATCTACGCGGTCGTCGTGGGTGTCGCGTTCCTCGGGTCACTCCCGAGATGCCACGTACCCCTCGTCACCGACTCGGGAACGAGGACGATGTACGGGTACCTGACGCACGCACCCGCGCTGCTGCTCCTGCTGTGGCTCAACGGCGTGTTCGAGTCGGCGGAGAAGGGTGGCGGGCTCGGATGGGCGGGATGGCTCATGTGGGGCGTGTTGGCACCCATCGTGGTGACGGAGGCGTGCATGACCGCACCCGTGTCTAAGCTGTTCTGGTGGCTGTGCGAGCCAAAGCTCGGCAAGTGGGTTTGGCGATGAAAGTAGCTGTGATTCTTTTAGCTCGAGAGTTGTTGCGTGTTGTTCACACTGACGTAGGCCTTATAGAGGACGAGTACGAATGAACGGGACGGAACGAGGACGGACTGTGACGTTGTGATTTGATTGATGATACGTTCGCTACTTCTTGCACTCCTTGCAATTATCGCGCCGATGACCATGCTCGCAGATTGATCCCCCACCGCACTCCTTGCAACGATAGCGCCGACGACCGTGCTCACAGATTTGTGACCCACCGCACTCCTTGCACTTGTCTCGCTGACGACCGTGCTCGCAGATTTGTGACCCACCGCACTCCTTGCATTTAGAGCGTCGACGACCGTGCTCGCATATCTGTGACCCACCGCACTCCTTGCAATAAGAGCGCACACGACCGTGCTCGCAGATTTGTGACCCACCGCACTCCTTGCACGCATAGCGCCGACGACCGTGGGGACAAGCGCTACACACCTTGCACTGAGAGCGGTACTTAACCCCGTGCTCGCATGGCCCCTTTGTCGGAGGGGCTCTCTTCCGCTTCGCGCCCTTTCCCTCGGAAGGCTTCGTTCCGTCTTCCCCACTTATCCCATCGTCGTCAGCGACAGGCTCGACCTTGACATCATCGGGGACATCGTCGTCGGGCACTTCCTCCTCGACGGGTTCGATATGCTTGACCAACCAGTGTGGGCGCCAGATTGTGGTCATGGTGGCGGCGATACAACTGCGCGGGTGAATAGTGACGGAAAGTTCGAGAAATATCGACCCACCAAAATCGCCACGAACGAGGTTAGAGCTCCCGACGTATCTGGTGCCCAGAGGTGGCCATGGAGGACATGCACGCTAAGGAGTGCGATACCCTGCACGGGCAGATCGATCGCCTGCAGACCTACGCCGCCAGGCTGGTTGTCCACAACGACTACCTCCTCAGGCTCCACCCGCTCCAGACCGTAGAGGAAGCTCCCGCGACCCCGCAAAAGGTATTTTCCCTCCCCGAGATACCCCCGCCGTGGCACCACCCCGAGCCCGCGCCTCCGCCGGAGGGTAGCCTGGTCCCAGAAAAGCTGGAGCTTCAGGCCAGGGTGATCGTCGCGAAGCTGGCGCAGCTGGAACACACCTCCAGGCAGTCCAGTGACACCCTCAAGGACGTTTGCCAACGAGCCGCGGTGTCAGCCTGGGCGCCCTCCACCTTTCGCCGCCTCGCGGGGGAGGTGGAACCCGCCATCAGGGCGGAAGGTGATGCCCTCGTGACCCTCTCGAAGACCACGAGCGCGATCAGGGCTAAGGCCCGCGCGGGTGACGGCGACGAGGGCGACGAGGAGGCGAGGCTGCTCGTCGAGTCGCTGAGGGAGCTGCTCTGCTGCACCGCCTGTATGTCCGCCCACGGCGCGCAGCTCGTGCAGGTCGGAGCCATCCTGGAGGTGGCCGCGGCCGCGCTCGGGACCGCCGCCACCAAGATGGACCGCGACCGAGAGCAACTGCGAGCCGCACGCCGCGCTCTGACCCGCCGCATGGACTCGTTCTGGTCACCAAATGACAACGACGGCGACGAGAAAACCAAAACCGCCGAGAAGACCCGAGTGCGAGTGAACACCGGATCCAAGCGGAGCCGAGCGGACGAGTACACGGATGAGGGATACGCCTCGGACGATGACACGAGTCCGTGAGACCAAACCAATCGCGACGTAGCGCTACGCCTGTTCATTCACTAAAGATTTCTCGAGCTAAGATTTCTTGTCCTCAAACTTTTCGGCGACGAGCGGCAACACCGACGCCGCGACAATCACCGCGCCTCCCAGCAGCGTCTGCCCCCCCGCAGCTTCACCCAGGAACCCCACACTGATCACCGCGTTGAACACCGGCGTGGTGGCGAATATAACCTGCGCCTCCGCCGCTGGAACCGTCCTCTGACCCTTCATCTGCAGTAAGTTGGCCAGAGCGCCGGGACCCACAGCGCTGTACACCACCGCCGCCCACACACCCGCGCTGAACCCTCCGGCCCACAGCACGCTCCCCCACGGCCCGCCGTTGGGCCAGTCCCCGCCGACTCCAGCGCCGTAACTCACCTGATCCACCAGCACCCACGCGCCGCAACACAGGAACATCACCGCGAGCTTCACGGCGGCCAAATCCTCCGGGCCGTCGTATTCCCGCGCCCACTTACCCAGTCTCACCGTGAACGCCGCGTAGCACACCGCCGCCGCTAGCACACCGAGGTCACCCGCGTTGAACCCGTCACCCGGTTGTACACCCGACAGGTCCGCTGAGTAGTCGGTGATGAGCACACCGAGTAAGGCCAGGGCGCAGGCGGCCCACGCGGGTCCCGTCACCGGTGGCGCGTTCACGCCCCCCAGACCCGCCGCCGCGAAGAGCGGCACGCCCACGTTGATGGTGCTGAGGAGGAACCCCGCGCGCGTGGCGGTGGTCTGCTCTAGGCCCCATGCCTGACACGCGGTGCCCAGGAAGTTGAGCAAGCCGAGTTCGGCCCCCGCGCGAAGCAGCAGTCGCACGTCCCTCCCCTGATTTGCCGAGTCTTTTCTTTCATCCGAGAGATCGACGACGCCATCTTCGCCGAACGTGGACGCCGCGTCACGCGCGATGCTCAGGAAGACGGCGGTGAACGGCACCATGGCGGCGAGCATGCGTACGCTGGTGAGCTCCGCCGGCGTCGGCGAGGTTGGGCTATCATATATGAACCGCAGCGCCGGGTTGTACGTGGCCCACAGCACCGGCACCGCGAGGAGGAGCCCCCGCGCGGCGGCGAGCGACGTGCCCTCGTCCCCTTCCCCGTCGCCGTCCAGGGGCTCCTCCAGGGGCGAATCCTCCGCGACGACGCCAGTCTCGGGTTCCCCGAACGCTCGGCACCGCGTGCTCGCACCCCGATGCGAGAGAACTCGCCCCACCGCGCCGTCCGGCCACGACCTCGGTCCCGTCACCACCGCCTCGTGCCCATCTGATTGCTCCCGTCGACGACGCGGAGAGGTGCCGCTCGTCGACGCGAGAGCGCCCCTCGCGCGATCGGACCGCGCCGATATCGCGTGGCGTGGACTCGCGATCCAGCTCGCCGTCGCGATCCGCATGGTCGCGATGTCTCCTACTCTCCGTCGCGGTGGAGGGGCGGTGTGGCGACGAAGCCGATTGTTGGGTGCTCGTGTCCTTGATTTTATGTCGCTCGATTTTATGTCGCACATTTTTCCCGCTAAATTTTCCTTGCCTGTCCCTTTCCCCGTATCCGAGACGTCGCCATTTGACTTATACAATCCGTATTTCTCACAATTCGTATTTTCCAAATGACTAAATGCCCGTAGGGAATCGAGACTCACCGTGAGAAACGACGTTGCGACCCTTGGAAATCTTCAGGGGACGAAGTGTTACTTCCGAGAGTCGGGCCTCTCCTCCCGCCGTGTCCAGGCGCGTAGAGTCAAAAGCCGCGACGCGCGTCTCGCCTGTTCGAAGGCGACCGGGTTCCCTCGCGCTCGGATCCGCGCGCGGCGTCAACGCGTACGCACCCGCCCGACACCTCGTCCGCGCCAAGGGTGCGAAAACGAGGCTGGATCGGATACTCGCGCGGGAAACAGTGAAAGTTCGTCCGCGGGCTGATCCGGGACGGCGCCGCGAGAGGCGAGGAGTGCGGCGCCGTAGTCCTCGCGCCGGTTCGGATTGAACCGCGGTGATCTGAACTCGGCGTCCGTCGACAGAGTTCATCGACTCGGCCATCATGGCGACGAGCGTCGACGCGTCGAACGGCGGACCCGGCTCGGGCGGGGCCTTCCAGCAGTACGCGGTGACCAACGGGGGCGGCTCGCGCGCGACGTCGTCCCTGACCGCGTCGCAGAGCAACGACGGAGGATCGAGCGTGAGTCTCCCGGTCCAACAATCCCATAGATCCGGATCGCGGCGAAACCCGCGGGATCGCGCCCGGCCCGCGCTCCCAGACGAGACGAGCGGTTGACATCTTCCCGTTCGCGTCCCTCGAGGAGAAATCGCGCAACCCCATCGCGAGAACCCCCGCCTTTCCGATCCACCCTCGGTTCACGCGACTGACAATTGTGTCGCTCGTCCCCGTCCTCCCACATATACAGGTCACCGCGCGAGCCTCCGTGTACCTCAACGACTCGTACAAGAAGTGCAACCCCGGCTTTGGGTACTCGAGCAACCTCAACCCTCGCAGACATCTCACCAAGCCGTCGGAACCCGCGGGCAACGACGGCCACGACAACGAAAACTCCGACCTCATCATCAGCGTCAACGATATCCTGGTGTCGGACGACGGGACGTCCGGTGAGTACGAGGTTCGGGACGTGCTGGGCAGCGGCACCTTCGGCCAGGTGGTCCGGTGCCGGCAGAAGGGCACGGGCAAGGCGGCGGCCATCAAGGTGATCAAGAACCACCCGGCGTACTTTCACCAGGCGCACGTGGAGATTGGTATCCTGCACATGCTAAACACCGAGTGCGATCAGAGGGACGAACGGCACATCGTGCGGATGATGGACCACTTTGTGCACCGGTCGCACCTGTGCATATGCTTCGAGGTGCTGAACATCAACCTGTACGAGCTGCTGCGCCAGAACAACTTCAGGGGCCTCTCCATGTCCTTGGTCAGGGTGTTCCTCAGGCAGCTGCTCGGGTCCCTGAGCGTGCTGCGCGGCGCGAACGTGATCCACTGCGACCTGAAGCCCGAGAACATCCTGATCAAGTCACTGGACACGGGTGAGATCAAGCTCATCGACTTTGGCAGCGCGTGCTTCCAGAACCGAACCGTGTACCAGTACATCCAGTCCCGGTTCTACCGGTCCCCCGAGGTGGTCCTCGGGGCGCCGTACGGTATGCCCATCGACATGTGGAGTCTCGGGTGCGTCGCCGCGGAGTTGTTCCTGGGCCTGCCCTTGTTCCCCGGAGCTTCAGAGTACAACCTCCTGTCGAGGATCTGCGAGACGTTGGGCACGCCCCCGGCTGCGATGATCGCAAAGGCTTCCAACTCGCACAAGTTTTTCCAGCGCACCGACGAGAACGCCGGGATCGACGGTGCGTCCAACGCGTCCTACCGGCTGATGACCCTGGACGAGTACGAGCGAAAGACGGGCAAGAAGACGCCGGTTGGCAAGAAGTATTTCAAGCACACCAAACTGGCGGATATCATCCAGTCCGTCGGGTTCGCGAGCGGCCTGACCGACGAGCAGATCGCGAAGGAGCGCACGCAGCGTGCGGCGCTCCTGGACTTCCTCAACGGCCTGCTCCAGGCGGATCCGAACGAGCGATGGACGCCGGACCAGGCGCTCCAGCACCCGCTCATCACGGAGGCTCCGTTTACGGGGTCGTGGACGCCGCCGCCCATCACGGAGGACACGACCAAGAAGGCGACGGCGGAGGAGCAGTCCCAGCGAGAGCAGGCTGCCGCGCGCGCCGCTGCGGACGTGTCGCGCAAGGCGAAGGACGCCAAGGCCGCGGCGGCGGCCAAGGCGGCCGAGCCACCCACCCCGCCGCAGCCCCAGCCCGAGCCGGCTACCCCGGACCTGGTGCAGGCTGGGTTCACGCAGCCGCAGTCGGGGGCGGCGACGTCGGGCGGACTGGCCGCCGCGCTCGCCTCCGCCCCCGAGGGCGGAGATCCCGCCGCCCAGATGCAGCTCCAGCAGCAGCAGCTCCAGCAGCAGCAACAGCAGTGGAGCGCGGTGGCCGCCGCGAACGTCAACATGGCGGCACAAATGGCGGCGGCTGCGGCGGTGGGCATCCCCGTTCAGGGTATGCCGGCGAACGTGCCCATGGGAACGCCCGCGGACAGGTCGCAGGCTTTCGTGTCCTCGTGGAGCGCGGGCGGCACGTTCCCCTACGGCATGTCCCCTCACGCCATGAACAGCGCCGCGCTGCACCCGCTGCACTTTGGCCAATCGCCGCCGACGTCGCAGATGTCCCACATGGGATTCGCCGCCGGGATGCAGAACGCGGCGGCTGCAGCGGCCGCGGCTGCGGCCGTGCAGCTTCCCGCGCTGCAAGGTGGCGGCATGGTCATGGGGACGCCCCAGGGATTTGGTGTACAGATGCAGCAGCGAGCGGGCCAGGGTGGACAGCAGCCCGGCGCGGGTGGCATTCCGCAGGGTTTCCAGGGCTTCCATCCCGGTGCCAACTTTACGGGTCCGCAGAGCATGCCCCACAACGCCAGGGTGGCCGGTGGGATGGGTCCACCGCCCCCCAAGCCGGCGCAGCAACAGGTTGGTTTCAACATTCCGGGTGCCCAGCAGTCCACGCCTCCCGGCCGGGGAAAGCCGCCGGCGGCGTCGCCGTCGTCCTTCACGCCGGGAAGTTTATCGCAGACCCGGGGGTTCCGGATACACACCGTGGAGGAGGATGGAGCGGAGAGCGACGACATGGACATGGACGGCGTCGGCGGGAGCGATCCAAACTCGAGGAGGTCCTCGGGGATGGGCGCCAGGAAGCGGAGCAACGAGGCTTTCAACGATCCGAGCGAGTGGGATCCAAACTTCTCCGACGAGCTGTTGCTGGACGGGGAAGGAGGCGCCCAGCACGCCGCGCCGCAGCAGACCGCCGCGGCTCCTGGGTCCTCGGCGATGAGCATACCGGGATCTGGAGGGGCTGGGGATGGCGGCGCGAACGGGGGTTTCGGCGGGTTTCAGAGCCAGAGCGTCCCGAAGTGGTCGAGCCATACCATGACGGGACACGCGGGATTCAGCCCTCAGCAGCAGGTGGGTGGGTGGCCCGGGCACATGAACGTCGACCAGCAGAACGCCGCCATCGCCGCCAATCTCAACGCGTACCTTCAGCAGCAGCAACAGAACGTCGCAGCCGCCGCCGCTATGAACACGTTCCACCAGGGTTCGCCGCAGCAGCAGATGGGTTTCTTCCCTCCCGGCGGCGTGAACCCGCAGTTTGCGATGCAGCAGCAGGCGTTCGCGCAACAGCAGCAGCAGCAGGGCCTTAACCTCACGGGCCTGGCCCAGCAGCCGCACCCGTTCAACGGTCAGGCTCAGCAGAACCAGAAGAAGGACTCTAGCTAGTAGACTGAATTCCAAATTTTCTACCTCTGTACTAACCCAACAACTCGTCGAGGAAGGCGTCGTCGTCGGTCCGCGCCGCCGCGGTGGCGCTAGCGCCCCCACCCGCTCCCACAGCCCCGCGTTTCCCTTCCGCGCCGGTTGATATCCCCAGCAGATCGTCCAGCTCATCGTCCACCTCACCGTCCCCGACGGCGCTTGGACCTCGGGCGGTTTCCGCCGGTGTCCGAGTCGAACCCGCGAGAAGAGCGTCCAGGTCGTCGTCCTCGTCCTTGACCGCGACCACGGCGGGTGCCTTTTGAGCCGGTACACGCGGTGGCTCAGCGGGGGTCGATGCCCGCGGACCCGTCCCCTCCCTCTTACCCTCGTCGACCCCGCGGGCTCCCTCCTCGGCTTCCTCCTCGGGTCCCTCGCCCAGGGCCTCGGCGTACTGCCTTGACAGTCCCAGCAGCTCCGACAGGGGCAGCTCACGCAGCTGCCGTATCAGCCCCGGCGCGTCCACGCTCATCTCATCCCCGCTGACCCCAGCCCCGCCGTCGGGTCCCAGCACGCGCTGCAGCTCCCGCAGGTCGTCGACGGACCAACCGGGATCCATGTACGCGGAGATGTGCTGCCGGGGCAACGCGGACGCGTCGCACTCGGCGAGGAGAGCCGCGAGGTCCGCCCCGTTGGACCTCGACCTGGGGCCCGTGGAAGGATCCGTTTCGTCGGCGTCGTCGTACCCCGGGGGAAGGTCCAAGACGCGGCCGCTCACGGCCGCCTCCTCCTCCTCCTCTTCGTCATCTTCGTCCGAAGCAGCCCCGGGCTCCTTTTTCCTCCCGAACCTTCCTCGCGCCCCGCCGCCCCGTCCGTGCACGCGACGGCCGTGCTGCTGCTGCTTGAATCTCGCACGCGCGAGATCCTTATTGCTCGCCCCCGCCTCCATCGTGGACCGCGACGGCAACACAGCGCGGGGTGAAGTGTTTGGGCGGGAGAACGAAATCGCTGGGAAAAACCAAAAATCAACTTGGGGGAAACTTTCAGCGTGCGCAGGTAAGTGTTAGCAGAGCACTACGGCGATACATTAGCACGGTCTAATCTAAGACGTAGACGACGAGCTCTTCCTCTTCTTCTTCTTGGCGTTCTTGCTCCTCTTCTTTCCACGGCCCCCGTCCTTGTCGCTCCCCGCGTTGTTTGCCGGCGCAGGGTTGGCGTCGGGGTAGTAGCCGACACCCTTCTCTCCCGCCTTGAACACGTACCCCGGCTTGGCACCCTTGAAGTATTCGGATGGGATAAATTCAACGATGGCAGGAACCGGCGCGTCAGCACCGGCGTCCTCTCCTCCCCTGTCGAGCGTATCGTCCGCCGGAGCCTTCTCCCCCTTGGGAGCCTTCTCCCCCTCGGCGTCTGCGCCGGGCACCTCATCTTCTTTCCTCGCGTCCGGCTTCTTCCTACCCTTGGACTTGCTCTTCTTCTTCTTTCCCCTCGACGAGGAGGAAGACGAGGAGGAAGACGAGGACGAAGACGAAGAACCGCCGCTGCTCGACGATGACGAGGAAGAAGAGGACGACGACGAGTCTGAGTCGGAATCGGAGTCCGAATCGCTGCTGCTGCTGCTCGACGATGAGCTGCTGCTGCTGTCGCGCCTCCCTCGCTTCTTCCCCTTGCCCTTGTACTTGCCCAGCACCGCCGCCTTCCTGGCCTCGTACTCAGCCTTGGGATCGGGTGGCTCGTCCCCGGTAAAGTCCGCGAACTTCTGCCGCACCTTCGGGTTCTTCAGCTGCTGCGTGCGGCTGGGCCTGGAGACGTACACCCTGGCCGACGCGTCGGTGCAGCACTCGTACGTCCACTTGCCGAGCTTGAGGCATCGCTGGCACTGGGGCGGCTTACCCCCGGCACCAGCCCCGGATCCTCCCCTGTTTGGCGCTCGGTTCACGAACATTTCCCACTCGATCCCTGCCGCGTGCCCGGAGATCTGCGGGAAATCCGGCGGCGATCGGGCGCGACCTAGAAAAAGTTCCTCTCGGGATCGTGCCGATTGCTGAGTCACACACGAGGCGCGGGAGGGTAATCCAGCGCCATGGCGGAGCTCTCTCGGGTCCATCCCGACCTCAACGAGACGGAGGATCAGCTTCTGGAGCTTCAGCGCGCGTTTCTCGCATCGCAGGATCACAAGGCGAACGCCGCGGCGAGGGTAACCCGCGTCGGCGGTGCGCCCCCAAAGGATCCCTCTCCCGAGAACCTCGCGGGTGTACTTCCCGAGGATATCCGCGCAGCGGAGGCGGCCAGAGAACCCAAGGTGGGTGCCTCCCAGGCATCTCAACCGCCGCTCGATGGATTCGGTACGGGCCCCGCCCACGGTTTCGATCCCACCGCGCAGATCCGCGAGGTTGTCGGCGAGGTGGTGGAGAGGGCCCCGAGGAGCAGGACCGGCGCTCCGATGGCCCCGACGGCACCCACCGCCCCAGGCCCGGGGCTGGCGTTCCCGGAGGCTAAGCATCGTACCAAAGGTCCGTTCGCGGGAAGGAAGAGTAAATTCATGATGGAGAGGGAGAAAAAGGCGGCGGAGGCGGCGGCAGCGGCCGGGGGCGGTGCCGACACAGCTGTCGCGGTGGGAGGAATCCAACCACCCGATCCGACGAAACAGAAGATATCGGCCCGACTGAGCAAGGACGACGAGACCAAGGGCATCGAGGACGAGACATCGCGCAGACTGGCGGCGATGTCCGTGAGCGAGATTGAAGATGCGGTGGACACGATCGCCGCCAAGCTCAAGCCGTCGGCGCTGGAGTTCTTTAGGAAGAGAGGCGCAGACAAACTCGCGGCCAAATCCGAGACGACGGACGACCCCGCCGCCGACGCGGAACTTGTTGATGCCGCGCAACAGCAGCCCGCGATCGCGTCGACGTCCTCGACCACCCCGCCGACGTCCCCGCCGCGCTCGACGAAGAAGCCCCCGCTGTCCCCGGCTCGCCCCGTGGACCCCGCCCCAGCCGCCCCCGCCGCGGCTGCGAGCACGATGGCGTCTTCATCGGAGTCCTCCGTGGCTCAAGTGCGCTTCACCCTCGAGGGAGTGCCCCTGAACGCCGACGAACAGCCTATCGCGGGCAGGCAGGCGTCGAGGCTCGGGTCCGCGGTGGAGCGAGACCCGCTCAGGTCCGGGACGCAGAACCCCGCGGACCTGGGTTACTCGACGAGGGAGTGCCTCGAGCTGGCGAGGAGTTCGGTGCCGGCGCAGCGGTCCGTCGGCCTGAGCGTTCTCACCAGGGTGTTGGCGCACGCGCGTCGATGGGGCGGGGGAGGTGGGGCAGCTGCGCCGACGCAGGAGCCCCTACCGAATACGGGCCCGTTAGGACAGGCGGGGGCCAAGCTCATGCGGCGAAGGAGCGTCGGCATGGTTGGGGTGTACGGCGGCGCCGCGCCGCCGTCCAATCCCCTCGGTTTACCTACCCCGCTTCCAACCGGTGTTCACTGGGGGGACGTCTGGCTCCATGCCCTCGTGGACCACAACGCGGTGCTGCTGCTGAGACGGAGCCTCGATGACGGACACCTTCCCGCGGCTGCGGCTGCGGCGGGGGCGATCGCGGCTCTGGTCGGGGGTGCCACCGGAGGCGGGTGGGCGCCCAGCGAGGTCGGTCCCTCCGTCGTGGCGCCGGACCAGATCGACGCCGCCGCCGCAGCCGACTGGTTCGATGCGCTCGAGTCAGCGCCCCCGTCGGGTCAGTCCTTGACCTGCCGCACCACCCCGCTGTGGCGCAGCGGCGGGTGGGGGGTCACGTTTGCGCCGTTCGCGTGGGAGCAGGCGTCCGGTCCCATTACCCTCACCGACCAGGGCGCGGTGGTGCACGACCCGGCGGACGAGGTGAGCGAGGACGGGGGCGAGATGGGCGACGAGGAGAGGAAATCGCGCGGGATGGCACACGCCGTGGACCCGATCGCGGCGTTGCTCCGCATGGGGTTGCTACCTAGGTGCAGGTACCTCTTGGAGGTTGGCAAGCACCCGGCGTGCGTCTCCCCGGTGCTGGCAACCTTAGCGGCGTGCGCCAGGCACTCGGCCGCGGCGGCGACCGCGGTGGCCCGGTGCCCCCGGGTGCTCCAACTTTTGGTCTCCATGGCGTCCGGTGAAGGCGGCGAATACCCCCCCGGGACACCCGCGGGAGCTATCCGCGTGCTCAGGGTAATCGCGTGCTCAGCCCCAGAGCATGCCAGGAGGCTCGGCGCCGACGGCGTGGTCACCGCCGCCGTGCAGAGCGCGGTTGGAGCCGGGCACAAAACGGCGGAGGGTGCCTCTCTGTGGTCCGAGACACTTCGACTCTGGAGCGCGGTGGCGCGAGGAGGCGGCGCCACCCCGTCCGTTGACGGGCTGTTCCCGCTGCTGGCGCCCATGATGGAGCCGTCCACCGCGTCCACCGCCCCGAGGTCGCCCTTCGAGGCTGCCACCGCGGCGGCGCTCGCGGCTGAGTGCTTCGCTCTCTTCGCCGCACTGACCTCCGGCCTGCGCGACGCCGCCGGGGCTAAGTTTGACGAGACGCACGGTTGGGTCCCTCCCGAGGTGGACGACAACGGCGTGTTCAAAGATGCTGGGACGAAGGAAGCGTTCCATCCGTCCACGTCGCTGACCATGACGAGCGAGAGCGGCGGGCGACTTTCGTGGGCTTGCGCCGCGGGGGCAGCCGCGTCGGCGGAGGCGTGGTGCGTCCGCCCCCCGGTTCAGCCCCCCGAGCCCGTCCCGGGTGTGCCCGCGGGTCGTAACAGCAAGGGAGGGTACTCACCCGCCGCATGGCGCGCCGCGGGTAACGCGGCACATTTCCTGTCGTCCCTCATCGAGGCTTCCGGCGTAGGCGGTGAGAACGAGTCGAGCGCCGCGGCGACTGCGGCGGGTCAACGCGTCTTGGGGCTGGTTCGGGCTGATGACAAAACTGATGACGGGCGAGTACGAGATGACGGGCCGGTCGAGAGTGCCACGAAGGGGGTCGGGGTCCTGGCGGCGGACGGTTTAATCGAGGGCGCGCTCGATGCGCTCGGTAGCAGTGCGAACGACATGACGGACCCTGAACTCGCGGGTCGCGCCGCGTTCGGTGTGGCGCTGCACGGCGCGCTCCGACTGGCGGCTGCGGTGCGAGGCGCTTGCGGGTCGCCGCTCACGGTGAAACTGGCGGGTAGAACGGTCCGGCAGCTCACCCTGAGTGCGAGCATATCGATCCAGGCCAACGCCGGGGATGGAGACGGCGTGATTCGGCAGGGACGTGCCTCTCTCGTCGCGGCCGCGGAGCTCCCGTCGCAGAGGGCTCTGGTCGTCGCGCTGGAGCTTCAAGAGGCGGCGGTTGAAGCCGCCGGGGACGACTTCGAGGATGAGGACGACGAAGCAGGAATCAGACGTGAGGGAGCCATCGCCGCCGTGGAGGCCACCGCCGCGATCGTGCGGGCGCTGCCACCCGGCGCGGGAAGTGCCGCGCGCGATGCAATCTCCGCGGGATTACTGGCTAAGCGGACCCTGTCATCCATCCTTCGAATCGCAGCGGAGAGGCTCGACGCCGCGGTGAAAGCCGACGCGACGGAGGACGGGGAGGTCCATGGGGGATTCTCTCAGTTCGCCGCCAGGGACTTGGAGCTCGAGACGACGACGGCGGAACACCCCGGGTCCCTCGTACCTTCGCACACCGCCGCACGGGACGCCCTTCTCGGGGGATTCGCGATGGAGTTGACGTCCGCACGGGAGCGCTTGGACGCCGTCGGGGAGTCGCCGCCGCCGCTCGACGGCGTGGGGTCGACGACTCCTCTGCCGCCGCTGCCCCAGTGGCTCCTCGCGGCGTGCTCGTCCAAGAGCACGGTGGACGGTTGGGGGCCGGATGGTGCGGCATCGTGCCTCGCGTTGTTGCTGGGACTGGAAGCGTCCGGATCGTTGGTCACGCGGGACCTGCCGGCGGAGGCCAAGCTCGCGGCGGTGTCGGGAATTTTTTGTCTCGGACCCGGAACGTGGCGAAATCCAGCCGTCTCAGCCGCGGCCGCCGCGCTCACCGATACGTACTGGGGTCGCCTCGAAGAAGAGAAAGAGGCCAACTCCGCCAATCCTAGGATGGGTCAGCACTCCTACGGCGAAGCTGGCTTTGGGACTGGGGATGAGGATGAAATCTCCACGCAGGCGGCGGCTTCACTCGCGCAGGACGTTTGCGAGGCGTTTTCAAACGAATCGTTCGGGGACAAACTATTCGCGCGTCACGCCGCCTTTCAACTTCGCGACGGTGCACCGGCACGTGCTCGTGCCGCGGCGTGGCTCGCCCTGCGCGAGGGGGTTGCGTTTCATCTCCTGCCTCCCATGCCCGCGGTTGCGCCGCGACCCGAGCGCGGGGATGCGTACATGTTCTTACCCCCGGGCGGCGAGAAAGACCCGGAGATGCTGGAGCTGTACGTGCAGTGCCTCGAAACTGGAGCTCTGGACAAGAGCCTCATGGGTACCAACACCGGCGGTATATCGAGCCTGTCGGCGGCGTTGGCGTTGCACGCGGCGACTCACGCGGTGTTCAAAGACACCGGCGTCGCGTCCTCGGCGACTGTCCTGAGACGGTTACTCAACAGACCCAACACCGGCACCGTGCTCCGGGGCATCATGTGTACCCCCCTCACCCAGAGACGACGCCCGGCGGTCGCACGAGCTGCGGCGGCGGGCACGCGCAGGGTGAGTGTTGACGGAGCGGGCAGCAACTTTGGGCCCGGGTTTGCGTACCGAATGGACCCGCCGGTGAACAACGTGGAGGCGAGGAGGTCCGTGATGCTCGCGGCGTGCGGGGACGACTCAGGTCTGAGGAAGGAACTCAGGGTAGCGCTGATGGAGGCTATCCCGCCACCGCCGCTGTCGGATGATGACGATGACGACGAGTGAATTACCTTCCGCGGCGCGCAGAGGGAATAGTGAACTACCTTCGTACCTTCGAAGGTATACGCGCAAAGCGAATAAGAAATACGAAGTTTCGTATAGGAACACAAGCGCGGTTTTTTTCAACCGCTTCTACAGACCCAAAGTCATCTTTCGGACCAGCATCGCGATCGTGTCGACTGTCCTTGCCATTCTACGCTGTTCATGTATCAGCGCCCTCACTTGCTGCGCCGTAGCCTCCGATTGATGCACGATGAGCTCGATCTTTTCTGTCCCGCCGTCGGATGCAGACGGGGCAAAGGTGGTGATCAGCCGCGAGATCTCCATCCCTGCCGCGCTGTTGCGCATTCCAGTTGCCGAGTTCCTCAGCTCGCGGGGGACATACGCGTTGGTCATCCTCGCCCTGAAAACTAGCGACCTAAACGCCTTCCTGACGCGCACACCTCTGTACCAGGACTGGATCTTCCTCACCGCATACTCAATTTGCTCCGCTTCACCGTTGACGTAGCGATACGCGAGCATCATCTTGTAGATGACGATGTTTCCCACTCCCAACGAAATCATCTCCCGTGCCAACGCGTTCGTCGCCTTCACACCTCTCTCACTTCGCCTCTGGGCGAGCTGGCAGTACATCGACAGCCCCCTGGCAACCAGGAACCGCACTGCCCTGTTACGCATTATCCTCCAAAACACCGGATCTGATTTCCTGATGATCTGGTCGAGCTGGTGGACGTGGATCCGGGTCATGGATGCAAACGTCAGGGTATGCGTCGAGTGCACGCTATTGATCTCGTCGAACGCGCCCGAAAGAAGACAATCCTGCCCGAAAATTGACCCGGTCATGACGACGCGTCCCGCGGAGATCAGAAATCCCTTCTCCAGGACGCAAAGATGATCAGCGGGCTCACCCTCGCGTGAAACCACTTCCGCCGCGCCCAGCAGCATGGAACTGGACGCCATGGTGATTTTCATCAGGAGCTCGGGGGTGCAACCCTCAAAAAGCGGGCTCGTTTTCATACCAGCCTGGCTCATCTGGTCGGTGATCTGAACTTGCAAATGCGGACTCAGGGCGCGCATCATCTCCTGTCGCTCGGGACTCGACACCATATCCGACTCCCTGGCGTGCTTGAATCGCAAGAAATCACGGAGGCGGAAGCGAAGGTCGCTCGGGAAATTCTTCTCGCGCATCAGCGAGTTGAGCTCGTCGAGCATCCTCTGGAACGCGGCGTCGCCCGCGGATGCGCTCTGCACCATGTCCGTGAGCTCGGCGATGGTGAACGCGGTGAGGACGTAGATGACGACCGAGGTGAAAATCTTTAATTGCTGGTCTCCGAGAAGGGCAACCTGGATATCGCTCGTGAAGGTGAGCTGCACGATAGTGATGTACATCGAGTGCGCACTCGTGACATCCACGGAGTTTAGGTAGATCCATCGCTCGGGGTCGTCCTCGTCGTCGCCGTTTGCTTGGTACGCCCAGGCACACGTCAGGAAGTGGATGAGGATCATCAGGATGACCAAGTCCTTCAATATCTTGATCGTAGCGTGACTCACGTCGACATGGCTGAGAAGCCGCGAGATGATTCGGTTCGCCTTGAGCGCGCGAAGCAGCTTCAGCATGCGGAGAAACTTGATGGCTCTCAGCAACGGCGTGCTCGAGCTCGAAACCACCTGGTCGAATGGAAACAGCGACACGACATCGATGATGAAGTAGCTCCGCAGGTACCTGTTTCGGATGTCTTTCAGGTTAGTCACCACCTTGCCGGTGAGCTGATCCACGTAGCCGAGCACAAACTGCAGAAAGAAATCCATTATGAAGAACGCGTCGAGTATGCGGTTGATCAGCAGAAACGTAAACTGCGTCTCCGACATCTCGCTCGTGGACAGGTCGGTGTACGACTGGACGAAGGCAGCCTCGTACGGCAGCAGGAATATGATCGCAAAGAGCAGCGCCATCATGAACACGTCCCAGTACACGATGTACCACGCGGATGGTAAGATGACGACGTCGACGCCGCAAACTCGTCCGTCGGGCGAGCCCTCGGCCGCAGCCTCGTTGCCCGCTCCCGCCCCCGACCAGCTTCCCGCGTTGCTGCCCGCGAGACGCTCCTTCATGTTCGGATCGTCGAGCACGTGTCTCTCCTCGTCTTTCATGAGCGCGAAGGTTGCCTTCTTCTGCTCTCGTTTAACCGCGGATGGGCTCTTCAACGAAGATTTCAGAGTCGCGACCGCCCCGAGAGTCTGACCGGCGGACCGCCACTTCGACGCCGCCCCTTGCCCATTGAACCTCGCGCCTCCTTCCCCCTCGGACTCGCTGTACGATAAACCCTGTGTATAGTCGGAATACTCCTCCGAAGACGCGTACTCGCTCTTGCCGTCCCTCCCGGACCGGGCACGGTTCGGCCCGTCGCTCTCCTCCTCGGAGCTCATCCCGTCGTGGTGCTCGTGCAGGCCTCGAAGCGCCCCCCGCCGAATGGCCGAGTGGGGGGTCTCGGGTGAGGCGTCCCTGCCCCGGGGTCGTCGCCGAGGATCATCGTCATCATCGTCGGCGTCCTGCGCCGGAGAACACGCGGAGCCGACGCCGAGCCAGTCCATGGCGTTCGCCATCGCGCGCTCCCTGCAGTAGCACTACTCTTTTTTCGGCCCGCCAGAATCACTTTTCTGATCACGACCTTTCAGGCCGGGGCGCGTCCTGAGACCGGGTTCGTGCGACAGGAACCCTGACAGCACGCAGTGCAGGGTCAACAGATACGCCGTCCGCCTATTCGACCAGCTGAACCCGTGCTCTGGGTAGAATGGCCGTCACCTCGGCCTTCACCCCCTCTTCACCCGTTTAACACCCATGTGCGACCAGACAGGAATCTCGACTTCTCCAGATTGATGGCTCTACCTCGCCCGGTCCACGTCGGATTTACCGCCATTGTCGCCCGCGAGTCCCGCCTCCGCGTGGCTCTGAAAGGCAGACGAAATGCCTATCGAGGCGCTCAGATGCCCGATGGGGCGATCTATGGGCCTCTCCGCTCGGCTGACGCGATGGATTCGGGTCGACCGCGCCGTCAGGGTGGCATCGACCAACACCGCAACTCGGAACCGGAACTTTCCTGTTATTCGAGCTCAGGCGCTCAGGCTGGTGCCGTGCGGTGATGGCACGAAGGATCACCTGCCAAAGGGGACACGCGTGCCGGGCTCACTGGCAAAGACCCAGATTCGCCTGCCGTCGCGCCCTGGCAACGCCGTGGTAGTCGGTCGAGAGTCGCCCGCCGACGTGGCTTTGGGCATCGGCACCGTCTCCGGGCAGCACGCCAAGTTCGAGGCTGGAGAGGACGGGGAGGTTTACGTCACCGACATGGGATCCTCGAACGGGACGGAGGTTGACGGGCGTCCAGTTCCGCGGGGGCAGATGTTCAAGCTGAGCGTTGGGGACGTCGTCACGCTGGGGGATCCACACCTGGCGAGGTACGAGGTCGTCGAGGCTGTCGGGGATACGCTCGCGGACAGGTTCGCGGGGATACAGGAAACCGCCGCGGAGGCTGAGAAGAACGCCAGGGCGGTGGGGGAGGCTATGAACAAGGGGGCCACCACGGTCAAAAACGCACGGGCCGCCATCGCGGGAGTCGGGGACGTGTTCAAGGGGTTCGGAGGCAAGAACGAGAAGCGCGACGAGGAAGTTGTCGGAGAGGTGCTCGCGACTTTCGACGTGGATGACGGGTTCGACGCTGACCGGGACGACACTGTCGAGGTAATTCAACCGACGTACCTTTCGGACGACGAAGATCTCAACATGGAAGAGACGATCGAGACACCGACGGCCGTCGCGTCTGTCGCGAAGAAGTTTGCGTCGGAGGAGCGGGTCGTGTTCACGCCGGTGGGATGGTCCGGGCCCGCCGTCGAGCTCGAGCCCGGGGTCCCCGTCAAACTGGGAACCGGTCGTAAGAAGGGGGACGCGGATGTTATCCTGACCGGCGTCCAAGGCGTTGATAGCTCTCACGCAGCTCTGCTCAGGGTTGGAGGCGCGGTGTACATCGAAGACTTGGGGTCATCGGCGGGGACGTTTGTCGGCGGTAGGCAGGTCCGCCCGGGGCTCCAATACGAGCTCACCCCCGGCGCCGACGTCCAGCTCGGTGATGGGGGTTGTGCGTTCACGGTGACGTGTCCAGACGACGACGACGGGGGGCTTGATCTAGTCCCGCCCGCGATCATGAGGGGCGCAGGTGCCGCCACGGCTAAGCGTGACGAGGCTGAGAGTGCCGCGGTGGTGAGGAACGCCGACTTGTCGTTGTCGAAGGTTGACGACGGATCGGATCCCGCGGCGTCTCCTTGGGGGCTGATGGGAGGGCTCAAGGGCATGGGTGAAAATTTGGGCGCCGCCATATTCAACTCGAAGATCCAGGTCAACTACCAGTACAAGCCCGAGATCAATGTCGGCGGCGCGGGCGGAGGAGCCGCGGGCCTCGCCGACGTCAAGGCTGCGCTCCTTTTGGCCCTCGCAGACACCGAACGCGGTCTCCGCGCGGACAAGGAGCGGGTCAAGAAAATCGAGCAACTCGCCAGAGCGATGGAGGCTAAGAATCCGACGCGTTCACCGCTCAAGTCGCCGCTCATGAACGGTCGGTGGGCGCTGCAGTACACCACCGCGCTGAACGTGTTGGGGAAGGGGAAGCCGGGTTTCATGAGACCGAAAGGCGCAATTTTTCAAACGGTGGACATCTTCACGCTCCAGGTGAAGAACGAGGAGAGCTTCGAGCCCTTGCCGTTCATCAAGTTCACAAACGCCAGCACGTCCGATCTCAACGCTCAGACGGACTCGAGGGCTAGTGTCCGACCCAAGGACTATCGCGTCGCCGGGTTCAAAGTTGACGCACCGCCTACGTCGCCCGGCCGCGTGGCGCGAGATCTAGAGATGGAGGCAACCGGCGCCGGGTCCCTGGCGTGGATGGATACGACGTTCGTGGATGGAGAGTTGAGGATCTCGAGGTCGCAATCCGGCGATCTCTTCATCCTCGTCAGGGATGATCCCAACGATTGAGTGGACTTCTCGTTTCCTATGTCAGTTATTCGTAGTCTTACATACGCGTCGTGTTTCCTGCGCCGCCGTCGTCTCACCCGCTACTGTACAGTCTCACACCGTGTCTCACCCTACACCGCTCCCGCGACCGCCGCTATCGCCGTCGTGCCTACGCCGCAAGTGATCCGTCCCGCCGTGTACATCGCGGCCACGATCATCTGCGCGATCCACGGGTTGGTGAACGCCGTGAGTGTGCCATATGTCCAGGAAGCGCCGCGGTACACCCCCACGCCCCAGTCCCAAACCCGTCTCGCCTTTCCCTTACCGTCCAGCCTGAGCTCCCCGAACGACTTGCCGAGGGCGCGCTGCAGTTGCTCGGGTGAAACCTGCACGGCGCGTGGGTGCGTCGCCACGTACCCCGCGATGAACGCCGCGATGGACTCGATCACGTCCTCGCTCTCCACAAACTCCCATTCGTCCTTGTCGGGGCCCGCGCCGGCCAGGTGCGAAGTGGACGAGGCCGGGTCGTGACTCTCCGCTTCGGGCTCCCAGAACGTCGGGTCGTTAACATCGAAGCTTTGGTGGAAGCGTCCATCCCCGGAAGGCGGCGCCTCCACCTCTCCCGGAAGGCCATCGTTCCCCATCGCTGCCCTCGACTCCCGCAACTTTTCGAGAAAATCCTCGGACTCCACCCTCTCCTGCACTTTGGCCAACACCTCATCCGTGCCCTCCGAGGTTGCGAGCTTGGCGCGCAAATACGCCGCCGCGGGAGCCCTCAGCCGCAGAAGTCGCCTGCTGAATCGGTTCACGGTGCGCTGCAGGCTTATGAGCAGCTCCCAAGACCCCCCGTCATCTTCGCCCCGAAAGTCAGCCTCTCCCGCCAAATTCTCCTCCCCGAGGAGCTCCGCCGTGGACGCGACGAGAGCGACTCGCTCCGCGACCGCCTCGGGTTCTTTCGAGATCTCACTCATCCCTCCGACTCTGACCCGCGCGAAGGGTTCGCCGGGTCCGTCGGGTTCGCAGCACCGCGTGCGCTCGTGCGTTTGGGAGCGCCGAAGCGCCCAACTCTTTCCCCTTCTTCTCGGCAGTGGTGAGTCATGCCGAGTCATCCATTTGCACGGGGAAGAGAACGCCGCCGCCCTCACTCCGAAATGTCGGCCGACGACGCGCAGCCGCAGCAGACGTGCGGCGACCACTGGAAGAGGTGGAAGCCATGGATAATCAAGAACTATCTCGTGCTGGGGTTCATCTTCGTCATCACCCTGGCGCTCTCGTGGCCGCTCCCCGGCCGAGAGCTCGGTACCCCGATGAGCGGTGACTTCCCCATCGCGCAGACGTGCTGCATCGTGGTTATCTTCTTCATCTCCGGCCTGACGCTCAAGACGGCGGATATCAAGAAAGCGCTCGGCCAGCGCGCGGCGCTCGCGTACGGCATCATCACTATCCTTTTCGTCACGCCCATGTTGGGTTTCGCCCTGGTGCAGATCCCGTTCGAGCCCGTGGAGTTCCGGTACGGCCTCGCGCTCTTCGCCTGCGTGCCGACGACGTTGACTTCGGGGGTGACGCTGGTGACGTCCGCCCTGGGTAATGGCGTGATGGCGCTCATGCTGACCGTCACCACGAATGTCCTCGGTGTGTTCACCGTTCCTTTCATCTTAAACGCGGTGCTCCTTAGCGCTCCAGGGGGCGACTCCGGTGGAGCGGACACCGACATGGCGGCTGCCGCGGCCAAGCTCCTGCTGAAGCTCGTCATCTCCATCATCATCCCGATGGCGGTGGGCAAGGGGACCCGGGAGTTCGTGGAGCAGGCGCCAAAACTCACGACCAGGTACAAGACCGAGCTCGGGCTCACCAACAACTCGTGCCTCATCGCCATCGTCTGGATGAGCATAAGCAAATCCAGGGGGAAGCTGGTTCGCGAGAGCGCGCTCAACATCTTTGTCATCGTCGTCGCCGGCGTGACGCTGCACATGTTCTTCCTGGCCATGAACTGGGTGATGACCACCCCGGTGTTGAGACTGCCGGAGGCTGAGAGGCGGGCGGTGCTGCTGATGACGTCGCAAAAGACGCTACCGGTGGCGGTCACCATCATCGCGTACCTCGACGAGACGAGGTGGGGCGGGCACGGGTTGATTGCCATACCCTGCATCGTGGGGCACGTGTCGCAGCTCTTCATCGACGCGTACATCGCCTCGATCTGGGCGGGTAAGGACCCGAAGGAGATTGACGCGGCGAACGCGGCGAAACGTGCGGGGGGTGTTGTGGAGGAGGCTGAATCAAGGGCTGAGAATGGCGTGTCATCAGAGGCGAGGGTGGGCGTCGCGGGAGATACCAAGGCGTGAGTTGTTTAGTTTGCTTGTCATGAAGAGTTGTTTGCCATGAACAATCCGCTATGCTACTTTCTCGGGGTCTTCGAACCCTTCGCTCTCCTCAGAGAACCTCGTCGAAGTGGTCTCGCTCGATACCCCTGCCCTGCCTGTATCTCCTGGACCCGCCGCGCGCTCCACCGAAGGGAAGCGAACGTCTCACGAATGGATACCCGAGGATAGCCGCCGGGACCAACATGGCGATTCCAACGATGAGCATCACCGTCGCCATCGCGCTGGACTCCGCCGCTTTCTCCGCGAAGAACAGACTCCCCCCCGTCAGGTTCATGGCGGCGAAGAGGGGGTCGTGACCGTCGTGCAACACCGCGTGGCCCGCGCCGAGAAGCCGCACCGAGGAAAGCTTCGGCGGGTTGCCCTGCGACGGCGCTCTGATCCGTTTCCGCTCCGGGACGTCCCAGTTCCCCCTCGGACTGCAACCGTGGCCGCCGTACGTATCGTCCAGACCCCACGACCCGTCCGTCAGTCGCACCTTGGCGCACAGGTTCGAGGTGACCTCGTACGTGGTGCACGATCCCCTGTGGTAGTATCCCGCCCTCTGAAACTTGCACACCTTCCACCCGTTTGCGCCGTTCACGCGTCTGGTGATGAGGGGATACGACCCCACGGGCACGAACTCATCCTCCCCTCCCTCTCGTTTGACAACGATGGAAAACTCCTTGGGGGTCATCAGGTATTCGAGCACGGCCGTGGCGTTGTACGGCGCGTGGTTGGCGGGGTCGTCGACCTCATCCCGACCCGCGTCGCTTTTTGACCCGTCACCGTCTCCGTCCTCCCCGCCCGTGCCCGCTGGGGCGCTGGTAGGTACCCTGACGTTAGCCTTGATCTCTCCCAGCGTTGGAAGCCGGTCGGGTAACATTCCTTTGGCCTGCATGTCTGGAATCGCCACCGTCTCCAGCAGAGACGCCGTTTCGAAAGCCACCGGGTCGTACCGGTGACTCTTTCCCCAGGCGTTGTCCACGGTTGGGGCCGTCTCGGTGAACACGGCGGGGACCGCGGTGTCCCCAAACTTGAACTCGAACGTCGTCCCGTTGAAAACGTCACTGTGCTCGGTGGTCCAGGCGTCGACAGCTGTGATGAATGGTAGATGGAGGGAAGGAGGTGTCGTCAGATCGGATCGTTGTTGGCGCGGGGAAAAACGGACGCGTGGGTGCCGAGCGTGGAACCGCGCTCCCTGGG
>Ga0257106_1000462_pt1 | contig 24163 bp, 15 predicted proteins | sample LP_taG_3_FD_190177 | JGI IMG/M metagenome (GOLD analysis project Ga0257106, IMG submission 190177) | Marine microbial communities from Northeast Subartic Pacific Ocean, Canada - LP_J_2011_P26_10m | ecosystem: Environmental > Aquatic > Marine > Oceanic | place: Canada: Northeast Subartic Pacific...
GAACTACTGGTCGTCGCGCGGTTGCATCTACCATCACCCGTTTCCCGTCGGCTACCGCGCGCGGAAGACACACTTCGGCAGGGAGTGGGAGATGCGAATCGACGCGGGCGAGTGCGGCCCATCCTTCGTCGTCACCGACGTCGCCACCGGCGAATCGCACGCCGGGGACTCGCCCACGCAGCCGTGGACGAAGGTGTGCGTGAAGAAAGGACTCGGGACGCGGATCTCGGGACCGCAGTTCTTCGGGTTCAGCGACCCGGTCACCATGCGCGCGCTATCCACCCTGTGCTCGCCATCCGAGCTGCGCAGGTGTTTGACCAAAGGGGAGGACGACGGGGACGGGTGCCGACGAGGATGCGGGGACGGGACGGGGACGGGTGCCGACTCGGATGCGGGGATTACCGATTCAAACGCGCGCGACGACCCGACGCCGCTCGAGCTGGCGGTGAAGGAGTTCCAACAGCTCGACGGCATCGGGGAGAAGACCGCGATCGCGCTGGCCACCACCGTCGCCTTCTCGCACCTCATCGAACCGAACGGAACGTCACCGTCGTACGAGGGCCGCAGGTTGGCCGGGCTGGCGGAGCTCGTCGCTTGCGTTGGCGAGGGTGGGCAAAAGCCGGGCGAGGGCGAGGCGTTTGTCAAGTGGTGGCTCACCGCGTCCCCTGAGTTGCCGGCGGCGACCACGCGCTGGCCCGCGTGGTCCGCGCGGATCGTGCCGAAGGTGATGGACCAGCTGGCGGGCAGGGTGGAGATCGGGGCGGGGCGGAACGAGAGGAGACGATCGGGGAGGGGACACGGCGAGTTTTGATAGCAAGGCAGTTTTGATGACACGACGGAATGATTGAACGATCGTTCAACGGTGAGGCAGCCAATAGGACCCGCGCGCGCCATGTCGACGCGGCACCCGGTGACCACGATCGGCGGCGCGTTTTTGCGCGTCATCGCAGGGTTCTCCGTCGTCGAGGCGTGTTCGCTGTACCAGGGCGCGTTCGGCGCGCGAGTCGACCCAACGGAGGACGCCGAGGATCGACGCGCGCGATCCGCGGATTCGCCCGGGTCCTCGTCGTCAACCGCTGACGAGTCGTCGTCGTCGTCGCGGGGATGGAGGCGGCGCAACCGCGAGTGCGCGGACTGCTCCGCGGCGCCGTTCATCCTGCGCCAGGTCCAGAACATGTACCTGAAAGGCACGGTGGACGACGCCGCGTTCGCCGAGGCGGTGACGTTCGAAGATCCCGCGGCGCTGTGCGAAGGGATCGGGGAGGTGCGTGAGGCGTTCCGCGCGGCGTCGCACTTCGAGCCCAGGGAGTTGGAACCCGCGAGCGTGACGCAGGTCGCGGAGGACCAGTACGTGGTGCGCACGTCCCTGACGTGGATGCTCCCGGTGCTCGGGGAGACGCACGTGCCCTCGGACGTCGTGGTCACCACGGTGTCCAGAGACAGGCGCGACGCGATGGCGGCGGCGCGGATGTCCAACGACAAAGACGACCTGCCCGCGGTGGGGGTGATATGGAGGGTGGAGGAGCGGTGGAACGGCGCACGGCTGCTGGAAGGGTTCCCGTTCGATTTCGTGCGACGGATGGTGGGCCTGGCGTCGTACGCGGCGACACCCGCGGCTCTCGGCAAAAAGTAGCTTGAATACAATAGTCTATACATCGACGCGTCTAGCCGCCCTCACCTCCACCGGAACAGCACGAGGATCTTGAACGTCTCCCACAGCGCCTTGAAGATGCTCGGCTTCTTCTGCACCTTCGCCAGCGTCGGCGGCGGTCCCATCTCCGATCGCGAGATCGTCCTCGTCATCGTCCCCGCGAGGTCGAGGACGTACCGCTTGCCCGAGTCGTTCTGGTCGTCCAAACTTTGGTAAACCCTGTGGATGTCCGTCACCGGAACAACCTCCACGTCGGGCTTGATACCGTGCGCGGCGCACAGGTCCATGACCTCCTGCGTGGCGCGGATACCCCCGATGGCGCTGCCCGCGAGCGTCGACTTCTTCCCCACGATGCCACCCGCGAGCAAAGCGCCGATGAATCCGACGTGCAGCCCGAGCAGCACCTGCCTCCCTCCCTTGTCCACCAGCAGGTTGCGGTACTTGTGGTAGTCGTGGTACACCGGGACAGTGTTCAGGATGAGGTCCAGCGACTTCGCGTTGCGTCGCATGTCATCGTCGGACGAAGAGACGACGAAGCGGTCGGCGCCGCACTCGAGCGCGAAACGCTCCTTGGACGCGTGACCGCTGATCACGGTGACGACGCATCCCCTCGCCTTGGCTATCTTGACCCCCATCTGCCCCAAGCCCCCGAGGCCGACGATGCCGACCCGCGTGCCGTTCTGTGCGCCGAATGTGTTGAGCGGGTCGAACATGGTCACACCCGCGCACATTACAGGCCCGGCTGCTTCGAGCGGGTATCCGTCCGGTATCTTTATCCCGAACCTCTCGTTGACGACGAACGTGTCGGTGTACCCGCCGAGGGTCTGCCTGCCCGCCGGGACCTGCGCGGCGCGTCCGGACTTATCCTTGCCTCCGTACGTCGCCACCTGCGATGCGCACTTCTGTTCCTCGCCGGCCTCGCACCGCGCGCAGGTGCCGCACGAGTCGATCATGCAGCCGACGCCGATCTGGTCGCCCACCCTGAAGCGCGTCACCTCGGCTCCCACCGCCTTGACGATCCCGGCGAGCTCGTGCCCGGGGCACATGGGGTACTCGACCGCACCGGTGACGCCCGCCATCTGCCCCGCCGCGAAGTGGAGGTCGCTGTGGCACACGCCGCAGTACTTCATGTCGATGACGACGTCGTGCGGGTTCGGAGTTCGTCGTCGCATGGATCTGACGGTGAAGTCGCCGGCCGCGCTGTCACACGCCAGGCACAGAACGTCGATGGAGCCATCGGTATCGAACGACTCGAGACCGGGCTTGGCCTCGATGCCGAGCTCGACGTCGACCACGGAGGTGTCCATCGCCTTGTTCGACGAGTGTGTGTCGAACCAAAAAAACAAAGCGCGGGATAAAAAGTTCCGGAACTTTTTCAACACAAAAACCACAACGTGCGGCTGAGAGGCGACGAGAGCCGGGCGATGGTGGTGGAGACCGCGGAGTCGCTGGGTTTACCCCTAGATATGCCACCCCACGTATACATCGTGATTGCCGTCACGATCCTCTGCGTCCGCGTCCTACACGTCGCGCTCGCGCCCCCGCCCCGTCGCCCCATGGACGGTCCCCCACTACGGACCATGGTCGTCCTGGGCAGCGGCGGTCACACCGCGGAGATGTTCGCGCTTCTTCGCGCAATGAGCCCGCGGCGGTACGCCCCGCGTCACTACGTCATCGCGGACACGGACACCACCTCGCGGGTCAAGGCGGAGCACCACGAGGCGGCGGTGGGCGAGTCATTGGCGGAGTCATCCGACGTGGACGACGACGAGCTCTCGATCGCGTCGGAGTACTCCGTCGGCACCATCCCGCGCGCGCGCGAGGTGGGCCAGGGGTGGATCCACTCGTTCTTCACCACCGTCCGCGCCGCCGTGCACGCCGCCGCGGTGGTATTCAGGGAACGACCGCACGTGCTGCTGTGCAACGGTCCGGGGACGTGCGTGCCCGTCGTGGCGTGGGCGTTTGTCGCGAGGACGCTTCGGCCGGTGACGTGGTTTGTAGGCGTCGGCTCACGGCCGGCGATCGTGTACGTGGAGAGCGCGGCGAGGACGAAGACGATGTCGCTGACGGGGCGGATACTGTACACGACGCGGCTGGCGGACGAGGTGTTCGTGCAGTGGGAGGGACTGGCGCGGAGGTACCCGAGGGCCAAATTCGCGGGACGGGTGTGTTAGAGGAATAGACTTAGTCTAAGTGTTAGTGTATCATCAGTGACTTATCATCAGTGTCAATTGTTACAAGTGATCGTGTCGCGCTCGCCTCGTCGTCCAGACTTCGCTTCAGTCCAGCGCGGGGGCATCGCGGCGTTCACGTGGGTTCGAGTCGTCGTCTCACATGTCGACGCCCGCGGGCATGTCGGCCATGTCGTCAGCCTCAAACGGGTGGAGCTTGACCGGGATCTCCCGTCCACTGCCCACGGGCTTCCAGATCTCCGCGCCGAGCTTCGCCTTCTCGTGCTTCGCGGAGTGGCGCGACTCCTTCTCCTTCTTCCCCTCGGACGCCTCCTCCTTCTTCGCGTGGTGCTTGGAGTGGTGGGAGTGAGACTTGGACTTCTTTGACTCCTTCCCGTCCTTCTCGTTCGTCTCGGCGGTGATCGGCGTTTCGCCGTCGAACGCGCCGGGGTACTCGCAGTGCATCGCGCCGGACTCGTCGGTGACGCACGCGAGTTGCACCTCGCCCTCCCTCGGCACCTCGGTCGCCTTGAAGTCGGAGTCGGCGTGCGCCTCCGCCTTCGCGGCGGCGGCCATGATCTCCTCAGCCTGCCTCTGCGCCTCCTCCTCCCTCCACGCCTCCTCCTCCTCCTCCTCCTCCTTCTCCTTCTTCTCCACACGCCTGCTCTTGTGCTCCCTGTGCTTACCCGTCCTGGACACCTTCGTGGACACCTTCTTCACGGAGGGCTCGGTCTTGGCCTCGACGCGATGAGCGGAGGCCCCGGCGCCGTGAGCAGAGGTTGAAATCTCCTTCTCCTTCGCGGCGACCTCCTTTTTCGCGGCGCTCTCCTTCTTCTCGGCGCTCGCGTGACGAGCCTCGGTGGCTTTCGCAGCCTTTCTCGCGTGTAACTCCTTCGCGAGGCGGTGCTCGGTCTCGGTGGACTTTGCAGACTCGAGGGAGTGGTGCGCGGTTTTGGCATTGGTTTTCTCTTGTTTGGCTTTGGTCTTCTCGTAGGCTCCGTCGAGAAACTTGCCGTCGCCGTACGCGGCTCGCACGAACGCGTCGTTGGCGTCGCCCCTGAACGCGTTCATGAGGAAATCCTTGGACTCGGTGTTGAGCTTCTCGAACTTCTTCTTGCTCCTGTGCTTCACCGTGGGAACGACGAGTGGGGGTTGATCGGCGAACGCGTGCTCGAAGAAGGCGGCGTCCTCGGACGAAGCCTCTCCCTCCGCCGCGCTGAATGAGCTGCGCTCGAAGCCGGGTCGCGCGGCGGCGTCCGCGGCAGCCTTGTGCACGCCATGGACCACGTTATCGAGGACCGCGTCGTCGTCGATGCGCGCGGTGAACGCCTTGGCGGACGGCGCGAGCTTGGAGTATACGTCCCCGAAGGACACGTCGCCCCCGAAGGCGAGGAACGCGGCTCCGATGACGATGCACACCATGACGGCCGCCTTGCCCGCGTGGGAGCACGCGGACAGGGTGAACGAGGACGCGTTGGCGACGTAGTTGGCCCGGCCGTTGCGGTAGCCGCGGGCGCCCGGGGGCGCGGCCTGGTAGCCCGCGTGGGCGCCGAAGTGGCCGTCCTGGCGGTAGGAGCCATTGTTGGAGGAGAGATCGTCGCTGTAGACGCTCTCGGACGCGCGCGACGGCGCCATCATGTAAGGTACGCGGGAGGAGCCGCCGAGGACGGACCTCGTCTCCCCCTTGACCCACCTGTTCTTGCCGATCGACGATGCGGGCATGGAGCCGTAGTCACCGTGTCGACGGAGTGTGATGCCGCGGCCCCTTCCGAGATGTTCAACAACTCGCAGTGGCAATAACGCTTCGGATTCCGGGCCCGCGGCCTTTACGTCAGGCTATGGCCGGGTGGTACATTTCCCGTATGTGAACCACCCTGATTCTCGCCGATTTTGGTCCGACCGTGTGAAAACCGACCGAAAAGAGGTGTTACATACAAAAATGAACACGACGACTATCACTACCGTTCGCGAACCCGAGTTGAAATTGTGAAACACCTCCGATACGATTTTGCGTAAAAATTAGACTGCGCGTCCATACGATTCGAAAAATCCAAAGGAGGTTTCACGCGGTCCGAGGCCGCCTGGAACAAAAGGCTCTTTTTTGTAACAGGCGCGCACACTTCACTCGAGCGTCGCTCGCCCAGCGCGCGGTGCGACGAGGTCGAGGAAACACGGAAACGAGTGCGAACGAGATGTCGCACGAATCGGCGCCGCTGCTGAACCGCGGCGCGTCCGCCCGCGCGGCGGACGGCGGGCTCTTGGGCGATGATCTCGCCTCGGATGTGCGAGGCGGAAGGGGTTGGGGTAACCGCGCGTGGCTCCTCGCCTGCGGCGCCGCGGTCGTCGGGGCGACCGCCATCGCGGGCGTGTCGTCCTCCGCGACGATCCGCGCCTCCCTCGGCGCGGCCGCGTCCGGCGGGGACTCCGCTTTCGGCGGCGCGCGCGTCCGCGCCTCCCTTCGCGGCTCCTCCGCATCCGCCCGCGGGGACCGGTGGGGCGATTTCATCTCCCCCGACCGCGCCACCCTCGGCGAGGCCAACGCGCTCGCGAACCAGATGGAGCAGTGGTACACGCAGCAGCCCGATCTGCTGCACGTCCCTTCCACCGGTCCCGCCGCCAAGGTTGTCCAGATGCAGCAGCCCCAGGAGACATACGAGCCCGAGAAGGCTGCCGCCACCTGGGACAAGGCTCCCGCGGAGGGCAGCATGGATGCGCAGTGGAACGCCGGCTCGGCGAGCGACGGCGCGTCCGTCTACGCCGCCTCCGGCGATCAGGTGGCGTCCATCGGTGAGGAATGGCATTCCCTCTACGACTCCGTCGATCCCACCATCCCCCTCGCCGACGATTTCGACAAGAAGTGGAGGTGGATGGACTGGAATGCGGCCACCGTGCAGGGCTACGTCCTCAACTCCAAGACTTTCAGCGAAGCCATGGACCGCAACTCCGGCGGCTTCATCGTCCTCCACGCGGTCAACGGCCTCGGTAACCGCATCCGCGCGTTCTCCGCCGCCAAGCTCCTCGCCAACCAGAAGGGACGCAAGCTCATCGTCATCTGGGAGCGCGACGATTCCCTCGACGCGCCCATCGCCACCATGCTCACGCCCTCGTTCCTCCGCGACTCATTCATCATCGAGGAATGGCCCGAGCGCCTGAACAGCGCGTCCGCGGACCTCGCCGCGTACAAGTCCCGCGGTAAGACCGGGGCCAAGCCCATGTTCTCCACCTGGCACGACGCCACCACGGACTGGGGCAAGGCTCACATCGGCGAGGTTCTTCGCGACCCCGAGACGTGGACCGGCGCGGTGTTCATCAAGTCGTCGCACGCCGAGCTCCAACTCAACAAGGAGGAGTACGACTTCGTCTCCGCCGGCATGGGTGACTTCCAGCCGTCTAAAGACGTGAGCAACATGATGAAGTCCGTGCCCCTCGCGTCCAAGACGGACGACGAGATGATCTCCATGCACATCCGCGCGGGCGAGGACGCCAAGCTCTCCAAGGATCTCTCCTTGGCGGGTGAAGCCGCCGCGGAGATTCAGCTCATCGACTCCTACCGCCGCAAGTGCAGCGTCGATTCCTTCGTGAACACGCTGGTGCGACGCGCGCCCGACGCGGTGCAGAGGGGCATCGACATCTTCGTCGCCGCGGACGAGCCCTCCGACGTGGATGACCTCCGCGCCAGGCTTCCCAACAACAAGATCTACGCCCTCGACCGACCGGATTACTGCAACCACGGTTACAACCGCGCGAGGGAGACGGAGTGCATGGTCTACGCCGTGGCGGACCTGTTTTTGCTCTCCAGGAACCCCGGTCCCATGCTCCGGTCCAAGTTCTCGTCATTCTCGGACTTTGCCAACTACTACCGCAAGCGCAGCGGCCGCCTCCAGGGCAAGGGCTTCCTGGTCAACGGCTGCGAAGACGACGGCGGCAGCGACGGCGTACTCACCGCGTCTCTCGGCCACGACGAGGCGCCCCGCCTTGGAAAGTCTTCCGTTTCTTCCTCCAAGCCGTCTTCCTCCACCTCCGAGGAGTCCTCTTCCGCCTCGGTCAGGAACGCTCCGGTGGCCAAGACCCTGGTTGGAAAGAAGGTCAAGGCTAAGTTTGCCATGGGCGTTGAGGGCGCCGGCTTTGACTCTGTCGACTCAAAGCTCCCCGCGGGTCTCTCCGAGTTTGCCGTCGACGCCGACTGCGCGCACGCCTGGTTCGCCCAGTGCGTGCCCAAGGTGTCATCCGCGAGCTCGGCGCCCAAGCTCGGCGACGTCGCGGACGCCTCTGGCGACCTCGGCGGCAACAGCTGGACCGACGTCGCGGCGACTTACGTCACCAAGTACCACTACGCGGCGAGCCTCGGCTCGGAGGTTACCTGCCCGAAGACCGCCGTCGGGAAAGGGTGCGAGGGTTCCACCGCCGGTTTCTTCCGCGCGCTTAAGGGTGCCTCCGCGGGCCTGGGCAAACGGGACGTCGCCGAGGTTGACATGAACGCGCTCATCGAGCGCGGGGCGTCCGTCGCGGTGACCTACCCGGTTCACGTCGCCGGATCCGAGCTCACCTTCCCCGAGGTTGGACCCATGGCGAAGATGGCGGAGAAGGAGGGTGTCGACCTCACCATCTCCGCGGTTCACCGCGATCCCATCGCCGCGACCGTCGACTCGGTCTCCGGTGGCCCGGCACCTCACGCCACCCTCGGTGACGTGATCGGCTCGCTCGAGAGGCAGGCGACTGGGTACCGCGAGATTTCGACGCAGCTCGGCGGCCTCGCCCCAGAGTTTTACGAGTGCGTCGCCACGGATGGCAAGGAGTCAGTTGAAGAGTACAAGCCGGCGGCTGTGGGCGGCAAGGTGCGCCGCGCGCTCCTCGAGGTTGCCCACAGGATCGCACCGAAGTCCTTCCAGGACTCCGTCATCGAACCCCGCGTCATGGAGGCGTACGACGCGCTCGGCGCCGACGCGTTTTTCTATTACGCGCATTTCGCGCCGGAGAAGGCGAAGATGCCGGCGGGTGAGAAGATGGGCGCGGCGACGCGGGTGACGATGAAGGAGCGCGTGAAGCTCATCAAGGGGGTGCAGCGAGGCCTAGGGCGGGCGCTCAACAAGATGGAGATGCTCGAGTACGTCAAGGCGGAGAATGACGCGTACGCGGCGTACTTTGCCCTGCGCACGGGGCCGTGCCGCCGCTAGATTAATTCTTCTTTACTGGGGGGGTAACTGCATCTTGGTTGAACGGGGGGATACACACTGTGCATAACGGAATCATCGCGGGAAGGCGTAGGGGGTTCGCGACGACAACGACGCGCAAGCGTCGTCGCCCTCGTTGGATTCGCTCCGAAACCCTCCCGGATTGGCTCCGGGGTAGCTGTGGGGATTGAAATTCATGAACTCATGATTGCTCAACAACGCCGTAAGTCTCTCGTTTCTTCGCGTAAGTAAAGTAACATTTAGTGGTGTGTACGTAGTAAAGTCGGTGTATTCACAATCTCTATGTCATCATCGCGTTCACGGCACGGGCGCCAGGGCGGCGTCCACGGGCGCGATGCCCTCGGTCGGTGGCTTCGGCTCCGACCCCGTCGCGGGCGCCGCGTTTTCGTCACCCAACGCGGCTTCAAACTGCGACATGAGACCGGCGCCGGTTGTCCCCCCCAACGACGCGACGGTGCCGTCGTCGTCGATGCTCTCCACGGGCGGCGCGGGCGGCGACGCCATGTTGGGAGCCGGGGTCTCGATGGCCGGGGCGGCGGGCGCGGAGACCCTGGCTCGCGCCCTGGCGATGGCATCCGCGGTGGCGGCTCCCGCTCCCGCGGGGGCGGGGGCACCGTAGCCGTAGGGAGCGGGCTGCGCGGGTGCGGGCCTCGCCTCTGTCTCCTTCCTCGACAACAACATCGCCCTGGGCGCGGCCGCGGGGTTCTGCCTGTTCTGCGCGCGCGCGTCCGCGAGCCTCTGCCTGGCGCGTGACACGACGTCCTCGACAGCCTCCTTCTTCTCGTACTTTTCCCGACCCTCGGCTTCCTTCTTGCCCTTCCCGAGTAAGCCCTTGAGCAGGCCGAGGCCCTTCTTGGCGGCGGCGCTGGCGTCTGATTTCGTCTGCGTCATGACGTTCACGCGGACCTTGATCTCGCCCGAGGTGTCCGCCACGAACCCTTGCCGCGAGTGCACCGGCTTTCCCTTGGCGTCAGCCGGGATGCCCGAGTAGGTGATGTCGCCAATCTCGGGCGATCCGCCCACGAACTGGCTCGCCACGCGGTCCGCGATGGTCCCACCAGCTTTCCACGTCTTCAGGAGCTTGGTGGAGGAGCCCACGGGGAGGGAGCCGAGGTTGAGGTGGCCGTATCCCTCGCACCTGTACCGGTCCCACTCGTCGTAGGATGAAACCTGAAAGTAAAGCACGGGGTGCTTCGACGGCGGGGGCAAGACGTCGGCGACGCACGACAGCTCCACCGGGAGCGACCAGTGAGCCACCATACGATCACCGCTGCCCCACGCGTCCCCTTCGCCGTCGCCCGTGGCTGGGTACTTGACGCACTTCGATATCTGCGTCGACCCGCTCGTCTGCGCTCCGTCGCCCTCTACCCGCCATACGTCGCTGTCGTAGTCGAGGACCCACTCGCAGTACAGGTAGTCCCGGTCGAACCCCCGCGCGGCGACGATCTCGGCGAGCGCGAGGAACCGCACGGACCCAGCCTTCTCCCCGGGTGGCGCCGCGAACGCCCCAGCCGCCTTGCGGGTGAGCTGGAGCTTACGCAGCGCGGCGGTTGGGGCGATGTCCTTGGTGCGCTGCTCCAGCGGCGTCTCCGCGCGTTCGCTCGCGTTGACGATGGAGTACTCCCAGACGCTCCCGTCCCTTCGCTCGATGCGACGCGTGTCGTCGATGGATTGGCTGAAGTCCGGGGTGAGCGCGATGGACCCGTCGGGGTAGGCCTCGACGGTCATCAGCACCTGTTCGCGCTCGGCGTTGAGGCCGAGGGGCGAGTTTTTGAACACCGGGTGTCCGGGCGGTAACACGAGCGGGCCGCAGTCGGCGCAGATGGCGAACGTCGCGGGCTCGTTACCCGCCCTGCGCCTGCGCCCGTGCGCAAGCTCCGTCCGCAGGCGCGTCGCATCCCGCCCGGAAGCGTTTCTAGCCGTTACTCTCTGCGACGGCGTACCGAAAACGGCGCGAAACAATCCGTTCCACTGCTCCCCGAAACTCGTCGTCACCGTGCGCTCGGCGTCGCGTTCATCCGCGAAGGAATCCGCGGATACGTACGTGTATATGGTCTCGCCCTGTGTCCCCTGCTCGCGCATCATGCTCGCGTACTTGCGGTCCAGCTCCGTCTCCACGGCGCCCCCGGTTCGCGCGATGCGATCGCACTCGACGAATGAGAAGATCTTCTCCTGCCACGCAATCTCGCGGGTAAACGTCTGAACCTCGCCGGTGTCCACGCGCTGCGCCTGGAAGCCCGACGCCTGGTCGCGGAGGGGCGCCGCGCCGCCCGGGTAGTCCTCGACGACGGGCCCGGCGACCGGTGACGCGTCATCGTCCGTCCACGCCTCCATCCCGCGGGCCGGGGGCGAATCTCGGGATGATGTGGTCGACGGTGGCGAGTAGCTCTCGGTGACCGGCCTGCCGCCGCCCGCGCCGTACGGGTCGAATGTCGCCGCCGCGGTTGGAGCTTGTTGGATGCCCTGGCCTGGGAGGGCTGTGGAGGACTGCTGGAGCGCGCTGCGGTTGCGGCGGCCTCCTCCGCCCGGCGCCGGCATCATGGTCGGGACCGCGGCGGACGGCGCGAGGGATGCGTCGTCGGCCTCGCCCGCGAGCTCGTCGCCGCCGAAGCTCTGCGACTGGGGCGGTGCGGCCGCGGGCGGGGGTGTCGACGGCGCGGGGGGCTGCGATGCCAGGGGCGGCCCGGGCGGCGCGAGCGACGTCGCCGCCTGCGCCTGTTGCTGCTGCGCTTGGATCTGCGCCTGGGGCGTGGGGCCCGCCCCGAAGCGCTCGTCCATTTCGCGCGCGCGGTCCATGCGGGGACCGCTGACGCGCGTGAGCGTCACCTTCAACCGAAGGTTCTGGAGCGCATCGGGGGAGCGATACAGCACGCGGTTGCTCAGGTTGGCCGCCATCGTGCGCGTTCGTTCGACGCCTCAGCAGCAGTCAGCGCTGAGTTTTTGAATACGCGCCGGGGCTGATGGGGTCCGGGCGACGCGCGGCCGACGCGTTCAGTCGCCGTGTGAGGGTTCGCGAAGGTCACCGACCTCTATTCAAGGCGAGTCTCGCGCGGACGGAACCCTGGCCGCCGTGCGTGAGGCCCACCTCACTGTGACGAAGCGCGGATGTCACCCGAGGTTCAAACGGGTAAACGGCCTTATTTCCGCTGGACATATTTTGCAATCCGAGGCCGAATCCGCATACGAGCACGAAATAATTTAAATGCATCGTCGTACGGGCAAATAGGCACGTTGATTAAGATTTACTACGTCGTACTACACGTTAATTATTTCGAATTGTTAATACTCCCAGTCTATTTGCTCCCACATATTACAAATTCGTGCGTCCCGTTCCTCCTATGGGCAAACAGTAGGGCGTACCTCTCTAACCCTAAACTTTACCCTAAGCCCTAAACTTTCCTTGAGTAAATAGACCGTCAAGTTCCCATTGAACGTGGTTTCACTCGAGAAACGTATGGGAACTAGTCAGAATCCAGATTTTCGTCATGCATCAGGCGCTCGAGTGCGAGACAAACGCGTCTCCGACACAACCCGAAGGGACGCGATGTTCGAAGCCGTCCGGACCATCCCGTGCGTGGACATCGCCCCGCTGGTGCGCGGCGCGCGGCTCGGGTCCACCGCGGTATCCGACGACGAGCGAACCGCGGCGGCGGAACTCGACATCGCGGCTCGCCGCGCGGGGTTCTTCTATGTCACCGGCCATGACGTAGGCGACGAGTCCATCGACGGCGCCCTTGACGCCTCCCGGCGCCTGTTCGCGCTGCCTCTGAGCGTCAAGATGACGCTGCGGGCCGAGGGCGGCGAGGGTGTCGGGTACGAAGAATCCGGCGCGCAGAAGCTGGACGAGGGACGTCTGGGGGAGATGCTCGACATGGGCGACGGCGTCGATGGGGAGAGCGGCGGGGACCAGAAAGAAAGTTACATTGCGGGCAACATGACCGGCAACGGCGGGAGATTGGATGCCCAGTGGCCGACCGGTCTCGACGGGTTCGAGGAGGCGGTCACGCGGTACCACGCTGACTGCCGCTCCGTCTCGGCGGCGCTCATGCGGGGCTTCGCCATCGCCCTCGGCCTCCCGCCCGACAGGTTCGAAGGCGACATCGACGACCCGTTCACCAAGCTGCGACTGCTCCGCTACCCGGCGAAGAGCGCGGGGACGAAACGGGACGTATCCCCGGGGACGGAGGGTGCCGACCCGTACGTCGGCAACCGCGCGGGATGCGGCGCGCACACGGACTGGGGCGCGCTCACCCTCCTCGTCCAGGACGACGTCGGCGGCCTGGAGGTCTGCCCCCCGCGTACGTCCGAGGGTGATTCAGACGAAGCCGCGGCGCCGGCGTGGATGCCGGCAGATGCCAAACGAGGCGCCATCCTCGCCAACGTCGGGGACATGCTCCTGCGCTGGACGGACGGACGATACAGGTCCGCGCCGCACCGGGTGCTGGAGCCGAAAGTCGCCGGGGTGGACCGGTACTCAGTCGCGTTCTTCCTCAACTGTAACGTGGACGCGGCGGTGGACGCCGCGGCGCTCGGGCTCGTGCCCGAAGGTACCGCCGCCAAGTGGCCCCCGATCACCGCCATGGGGTACATCGAGGAGAGGGTAGCGGCGACGTACTCGGCGTAGATCGTGGCGCGTGTATTACTATATGCGTATTAATCGTTCAGTGCCCGTGGTCGCACCCGCCCAGCGCGTGTATCGCCGCGCAGGTAAAAGTCCCGACAAAAATAGCGGCCACCGTCGCGCCCTCCCTCCCGTTTCCGTCCCCCAAACCCCGCATCGTCGCCGCCGCGACGTACACGAACCCGCCCGCGGTGAACCCCTCGACGACCGCGCCGTCGATCCACGTCGGCGAATAACGCCCGCCGTGACCCGAATCGTCGCACAGCACGAGCGCCACGAAGGTGCCCGCCACCGCCGTCAACGCGGATGCAAAGTTGAGCCGCAGCGCGTCGACGACGCTAAACCCCGCACCCACCAGCACCCCAAAATCCCCAATCTCCTGCGGCACCTCGTGCGCGAGCATCACGAGCGTCTTGGCCCACCCCGCGGCTGGTCCGCCCGACAGAAACGCAAGCCCCACCGCGGCGCCATCCGTAAAGTTGTGCACGGCGTCGGCGATGAGGTTCAAGTACCCGACCGTGCCTTTCCGTTCTTCTTCACCCGCGTCGTCGTCCTTCTTGTACCTGTGTGAGTGCCCGTGGCCGCCGTGCGAGTGGTCCACGGTCCGCTCCACGAGGTAGAACGCGACACACCCGACCACCACGGCCAGGCCGACCCGAGCCGACCACAGCGTCGACGCGAAGCCGCCGTGACCACCGTGCTCTCCCGTCGCGGCCTGAATCTCGTAGGCGTGCGGGAGCTGGTGGAGGAACGCGTCGCCGAGCAGCGCGCCGACCGCGAACGCGGAGAGGGTTCGCACCAGCCCCTCGGACGGCGCAGCCTCGGCGGCTTTCTTGTGTCCGGTGCTTCTCCTCCTCTTGGATGTCGATGTCGACGATGAGGACGACGCGGCGCTTCCTTTGGTGGACGCGAGCAGCGGGACCATCGCGACGCACACCAGGGACGCGCACGCGGTCACCAGGGACGCGCCGATGGCCATCGCGTAGATCTTCGTGCGGCCGAACCCGACCACGTCGAAGGATGAGTGATGATGATGATGTTGGTGCTCGTCACCGTGGTGTCCGTGGCCGTGTCCGTGCGCTGCCGCCCGAGTCGCCATCAAAAGGACCGCCGCTAGGACCGCCAGCGTCCATCGTATGTCCACGCGCATGCCTAAGCTTCAATCTTGATCCCTTGAAACCACGCGAGCCGCGATGATGCGCCCCCGAGGTCTGGCCCTGGGTCTCGGCCCTGCCGACATCTTTTGGCAGCCGCTCCCGTCAGCGCGGGCCGCGGGTAACTCTTAGAGCTGCCGAGGCTCGGGCGTGCGACCTCACAGGCGCATGAGCGCGGCGAGTCTGCGAAGTCTCGAGGCGCGGCTCATCCCGGAGGATCAGCGGGAGGACGCGGCGCCCGAGGAGGTCATGCCGGACGACGCCGTCGATCGGGCGAACGGCGCCGACGAGGACACGGTGCCCAACGGGACGCGGTCGCATGACAGTCAAATGGACCGCTCCGTGTCGTCCTCGGGCATGAGCAAGCGGGAGAAGTGGTACACGGTGAGCCTGCTGACGCTCACCGCGGCGATGCTGTACGCGGATCAGAACCTGCTGGCGCCCAACCTGAGCGCGGCCGCCGAGGAGTTCGGCTTCTCCGAGCGCGAGAAGGACGTCAAGCTCGGCGGGTGGCTGCAGCTCGCGTTCTTCGTCGTCGGATCCCCCGCGTCGCTCGTCATCGGCTGGCTCGCGGACAAGCCCAGCATCCCGCGCACGCGGCTCTTCTTCTTCACCGTCCTCATCGGAGAAGGCCCATGCCTCGCGACGTACTGGGTCAAGACCTACTGGCAGCTCTTCGCGGTACGGGCCATGACGGGCATCGCGGTGGGCGGGTGCCTGCCCCTCCTCTTCTCCCTCTGCGGCGATCTATTCCCGCCGGAGGAGCGCAACTACGTCGCCTCCTTCCTCACCATCGCCACGGGCGCCGGTATCGCGATAGGGCAGATCATGGCGGGGACCGTCGGCCCAACGTACGGGTGGAGGCTTCCATTTTTACTCGCGGCGGCGCCCGCGATACTCCTCGCGGGCATCCTCTACGCCACGGTCAAGGAACCACGGCGCGGGTCCCAGGAAGAGGCGGTCAAGGAACGAGAGATGGGGCTTCGACGTGAGCGCGCGGCGAGGCGGCGGATGGAGGGTAGCTACGGCAGCGCCGGGGCGAGGGGTAGCGACGACGAGACGGAGACGAACGATGATGGTACGGGTCATCCGCGGTCGAAGAGAGGCCTCAACGGGAGGGGGAGTAAGGCGACAACCTCGCCGCCGACGTCGCCGTCGGCTCGAAGCGACACCGGAAGCGCGGTGTCCACGTCCTCGACCGCGACGCACGTCGAGTACGGTGCGAAGATCGACTTCACGAAGCTCCGGAGGCAGCTCAAGATCCGGAGTAACCTCGTGATCCTCGCGCAAGGTTTGCCTGGGACGGTGCCGTGGGGGATGCTCAACGCGTACTTCGTCGACTACCTCCACGTGCAGAAGGGACTGAGCGTCGAGGAAGGGACGCTCGCGGTGACGCTGTTCGGACTCGGCGCCGTGATGGGCACGATCTTCGGCGGGATCATCGGCCAGCGGATATACAACATGCCCGGCGGCAGGTCACGCATCGCGCTCGTCATGGGCGTCACCACCGCCCTCGGCTCCCTCCCCGGGTATTACTTCATCAACACCAAGAGTTACGGGCCGGGTGACGCGTGGCTCCACCTCTCGTGCCTGGCCGGTGGGATCCTGGCGTCCGTCACACCGCCCAACGTAAGAGCGGTGCTCCTCAACGTCAACCCGCCGGAGACGCGCGGGACCATGTTCGCGTTCTACACGCAGATCGACGACGTGGGTAAGGGCGCGGGGCCAGCTCTGATCGCCGGGTTCATCGTTGAATTCGGTCGGCGGGTCGCTTTTAACATCGCGGTCTCAGGGTGGCTCCTGTGCGGTATGATCTTACTCTGTCTGTACCCGTTCGTGGATAGGGACGTGGAGAACGCGCAGGAGGCTGTGCGGGAGGAGTTGGACGCGGATGGGGCTGCGTTCGACGCGGTGACGGCGGAGGAGGGCGACGGCAACGGGGACTCGAGGCGAACCTAATTAGCTAGAGAATTGAAAACTCGGATAGTGGTACACGGATCGTCGCGGCGTCGTCTCGTGATCTCCTTTTCCCTCCCTCCCGTGTGTGTGTGTGTGTGTGTGTGCGTGTGTGCGTCTCACGGCGTGAACGTCGTGGGGTTCATGGACAGCCTCCTGCCCAGACCCACGCCTGGTGACTCATCCTTGGAGATGAACTCGCTCGACACCCGAAAATACTCGTCCCAGGAGTCTTCCTCTTCCGACCCGTCGACGAGGGGGAAGGCGGCGTGGTCCTCGAGCTCGAGGGAGGCGGCGCGTCGGCGGCGTGCGGCGGAGGATGCGCTTCCGGGGGTGGCGGACGACGACCCGTTGCTCCGCACGCGGCGAGAGTGCCTGATGCTGGGTGGAAGAGCCGCGCAGTCGGAGCCTGCGTTTGGTTGGAGAAGTTGTTCAGTTTGAATAAGTTTGAACAGGGGTCGGGGGGGTCGCTCGGTTCGGGAGAACGGCACTCACCCGCGACGCTCCGCGTGAAGCCGACGTCGCCCTGCGACGATGCGATCGTCGGCGGCGTGCGATCCGCGCCGTTCTCCACGCCGGTCAGCCTCGCGAGAGGGCGAACTCCCGCGGGGGAGAGCACGGAGCTCCCCGCCGAGGACGAGCGCGGCGAGGACGCGGCGGCGCGGGTGCTCGAGATCTTGTCCCATCGAGCGCGTCGCTGCAGCCTGAGCCGTTCCTCGCCGCGAGGGCTCACCCAGTGCTCGCGCTCGTCGTCGTCGTCGTCGTCGTCCTCGTCGCGGTGTCTCTCGGGGCTCTCCACCCCCAAGAAGACGCTCTCCTCGTGGTTTTTCGCACTGAGCTCGGGAGTGGGCGGCGGAACCTCGTACGTGGGCTTGCGGCTGATGGCCCAGAGGGAGAGCCGGACGTGCGACTCGTGCGCCGGGTCCCTCGCGCGCGTCGAGCGCGAGGGGCGGCACGGGCAGCTGCAAAGGGCGCCCATGCTTCTGGCCTCTTTCTGACGGTTCGAAGTTCGTCGTTGAAAAAAGCTTCGAATTCGTTCACCCTGTTCTACTCCTGTTCTACTCCTGTTCTACCTGCAAAAGAACATGACTGAAAAGTCACGTCGTCTAAAAAATCACCAGGCTCTTCGCGTCTAAAATATCGGCGGCGGCGTACAAGTATTTCGGCCCTGTCGACGCGCAACGCTTCCCATTCGAACGCGCGCGCCACACGCTTCAAAACCTTTTTATGGAAAACGGTTTCATCGCGGGACCTTGGGAACTCGGTGCGTGCCCCTTCCGTCCCCCCCGATGCGCCCTCGCGCGCTTCGCCGAGCGACGAACGACGCCTCCGGCCACGTCGCGTCATGAGCTGACGTCACGAGCTATCTTTTTCCTCGGGATCTCCGCCGCCGCCCTTTCCCCCGACGCTGACCGTCGCCGCCTCCCCGCTCCATTCCTCCAGGCGAAATTTTGTGACTCGCTAACCGACCAGAGCCAATCGATTTCCGTGCCGCTCGCCCAAAGTCGTGACCACAAACAACTCTCACTCTCACCTTACATCGCACGCACAAACACGCGAAGACACAACCAACAATGACACAACCAACAATGTCTCGCCCAATCTTCTCGGACATCGAATCTCCCGCCATGAAAAGCCAGGAGATCGACAACCTCAAGACCAACAGCAAGCGCACCGGCATCTGCACCGCCGTGGCTTTCGTATTTGGCTTCATCGGCTTCTGCATGGCCGCCGCCGCCGTCGCCGGCGTCAGGCAGCTCATGATTGACTCCCAAGTAAAGACCGGCGCCATCCTCACCGTCGGCAACGCCAGCCCCCTCAAGGGCCACAGCAAGGCGTACTCCCTCTACGCGGGCTCCGGTCAATGGACCTCGAAGACGGTCCTCCCCGAGAACCTCTCCGACTTCCAGGCGGTCTCGCACAAGACCCACGTCTACATCATCGGCGGCCAGGATGATACAGTCCGCTCGACGAACGCAGATGGATTGACTTGCACCGTCGTGGCAGGTACCCAGGATTGTAAGGGCACCGTCGTCAACACCGTCTACCAGTACGACACCAAGCTCGACAAGTACACCGACAAGGCGGTGTTGCCCGAGGCCCGCTACCGCTACGCCTCTGCCGTCGTCGACGATAAGATCTACATCATCGGCGGCCTCACCGGGGACTCCGCCACCGGCATGAAAAAGACCACGCTCATCTACGACATCAGCACCAACTCCTGGTCCGACGGGCCCGACATGGCCACCGGTCGCTCCGACACCTGCGCGGCCGTCGTCGGCAGCAAGATCTATGTCGTCGCCGGCTACGCCTCCGGGTTTGAGGCTCTCGACTCTGTTGAGGTTCTCGACACCGCCGCCGCGTCCCCCGCGTGGGCGACTGCGCCCAAGCTCCCCGCCAAGCGCGGCGACATCACCTGCGCGTCATCTGGCGGCAAGGCTTACGCCATCGGCGGATACTACGACCCCGCCGGAGCGTGGTCCAACACCGCGTTCCACGACACCATGTTCGAGCTCACCCCCGGCGCCGCCGCCTGGGTCGAGAAGGCTAAGATGCCGTCCTCCCGCGGCGACAAAGCCGCCGTCACCATGTCCGACGGGTCCATCATCGTCGTCGGCGGCGAGACCCACGCCCGCGAGGAGCAGACCCAGGTCGCGGCTCACCCCGTGGAGCAGTACTACCCCGCGCACGACACATGGGTGCCCAAGGCTTCCATCCCAACCGCCCGCTTCCGTTTCGGCGCCGCGCAGGTTGACGACATCGTCTACGCCATGGGCGGTCACCCCGTCTGCGAGACGCTCGACTATGGCACGATGGCTTCCACCTGCGCGTCGCAGACGCTCGACTCCGTCGAAGCGCTCCTCGATGTAGCCCACCCCGACATCTGGGTCCACGTCTGAGCTGGTAACAAGCTGGTAACAAGTCTGACGACTTGAGTTAATTTCAATTTTCATTTCAATTTTCATTTCAATTTTCAATAAAGGCGAGCAATTCGTTTCGCTAAAAGTTACCTCGCCTCCAAAACCTCACGTCGCAAATCCGCCCTGGCCTTCGTCGCGTCCCCCTCCGCGGACGCGATCACCAACGCCCACCTCTCCGCCCGGCCCGCAGCCCCATCGAGACGCCGCTCGAGTCTCTCCCTCGCCTTCGCCGGCAACGCCTGTATCCACCTATCCGTCAATACCGCCGCCTCCGCGCCGCCATCCTCCTCCAGCCCCGCCCCCTCGACGTCCATCGTCGACTTTTCCACCTCCATCGCATCGGCGCCCGCGTCCACCTCCTCCCCGTCGTCCCCGTCGGCGCCGGCGCCAGCGTCGGTGTCGTACCACCACTCCCGCACCCCCTCGCTCAGCGGCCGGCCAACCTCCCGCCTCAGCAGGTTCTCGATGAACCTTCGAAGCGCGGGCCGCTTCTTCGCGTACCGCATCGCCTCGTGCGCGTGCACGTTCACCACCTTACGCACGTGCCCAGCCTCAAGTAACATGTCGCGGATCGCCGTCTTGACCGTCTTCTCGCGCCCGACCATCCACACCGGCACGGGCATCACCGCGGCGTCCTCGTCGGGGGGGAACCCCGGGTTGGTGTCCGGAAACACCCTGTCCTCGGTGCGCCACGCCTTGTAGTAGTGGCTCGGTCCGTCGTACTCGAGCGCGACGTCGTATTCGGGTAGGTAAAAGTCCATGGAGAAGTATCCATCCGCGGACATCTTTTCGGCTTGGAACTCGATCCCGGCTTGCGACATGACCTCCGCGATGTTGAGTTGCATCTTGCTCTTCATGGGTTTCTTCACCTGGCGGTTCCACTCGTCGATGGACGCGGTCTCCAACTCGCGCGGCATCACGGCGCCCAGGTCCACGGACGCCGCGCTCTCGGGCGGGAACAGCCGCTCGTGTATGAGCCGCACGTGGTGAACGATGCCGACGATTTTGTCATCCGTCGCCAGCGCCGAATCGATGGCGCCGTCGCGGCGAATCGCTCGGGACTTGCTCGCCTGAAACTCCGACAGCGGCGTGGCGCAGAGCCGCTTCCACGCCTTGGCGTACGCCGGCATGAGCGGCGACTTCTCCCCGGTGACGTGCATCGCGGCCATCGCCCACGCGACGTTCATGACCTCGTGCGTCTTGAGCTCGTCCATGCGGGCGCCCACCGCGTCCGTCAACGCGACCCACGCGCCGGGCGACGGCGTCACGCCACAGATGGCGAACCCCCAGATGCACATGTTGACGTCCTGCGCGCTCAGCGTGTGCACGCCGCGCTCGACCGCGTCGGATAGCGCTGCCGCCGCCTCCTTCCCGGGCCGCACCGATAGGTCCGCGAAGGCCCACAGAATCAAACTCAGGTTCTGTCGATCGATCCACCGCGCATTCCTCGCGATGGCGCTCTCCAGCGCCCCGAACGCGCCGGGCATCGGCGGCGCCTTGAGCAAAGCGACGGAGTACAGCGTGTTGCTCACGTCCTGCGCGCCCATGTGATAGGCCACCTGCTCCGTAGTCTTGTCGTACGCTCGAAGCGCCGCCTGTGAACGAAACACGCCGTCAATCAAATTGCCCATGTGGAAATAAAAAGAAACTCACCTGGCTCGGCCGGCGCTTAAGCGTCGCGTGCGCCCACCACACGTTCGTGATCTCCTGCGGGCCGAACAGACCAGCCCGCTCGCGTCGGCGACGGAACCCGATCTTGTTCTCGAAGTTGATGTGACCCGATTCGTCGCGTCCGGATGCTCTAGCGACGGCTTCCGTTTCCAGCGCGGACCACGTTTTGTCCGACGGCGCCTCCCCCATGAGCGCATACGCGTACATGGTGTTAGCCACCTCCTGCGGCTTCATCGTGGGCAGGAGCCTGACCACCGCCTCCTCGAACTTTGCCCACGGCGACGGGAACCCTGCGGTCACGACGTCCCTCGAGGGCGCCGCGCCGAGCTTGGCGTATCCCCACAGAGCGTTGCTGACGTTCTGACCGACGGTTCCGCGGTGGTCGAGCGCGCCCCTGGCCACGGCGATCTCGTACGCGCGCATCGACTCCGGCTCGATGGGCGTGCGCGTCCTGGCGTGCGCCCAGACGCCCAGGCCCACGCCGCGCGCGTTGAAGTGTGCGCCGGCGGCTGCGTTCGTCCCGGCCATGGCGTCGAGCGCTCGCCACGTCGCCTTTGGAGCCGCGACCTCTCGCGTCGTTTGGTCAGCCTTGGCGCCCGCGAGGTCCACCGCCATCGTCATGGCGTACTTGAGCCGCCCGATGTTCTCGGGTTTATACGCGCGGGTGCCGTGTACGGTGCAGAGCGCGAGGAGCGCGTTCCACGCTCGTTTGGCGGTTGGATCGTGCGTCGGGTCGAACATCGCGCGTCGTTTGCCGAGCTTGACGAGCGCGAGCGCGGACGTGGTGGCGAACCCTTCCGCGCCCGGGAGGTAGGATGGCGTCCCGGGACGATTGGACCCGCTTCTTGACACGTTCTCGGCGAGCTCCGCGATGCGGCGGACGATGGGCGCGAAGTCCGCGTCGCCAAACTCCCGCGCGCCCGAGCCCCGATTGCCGTGTTGATTCGCGGCGAAGGAGAGGCGCGAGAGCGCGGCGCTCAGGTGCTTGGGCTCGAGCGAGTCCCACGAGCCGTTGACGAGGCGCATCACCGCACTCTCGCTCGACGCGTCGTTGATGTCGTTGTGGAGCCTCTGCGATGGGGTCTCGCCGTGGCGGCGGGAGTCCGCCGAGCGCGCGGCGAATCCGCGAGCGATGGACGGGCGGCGGGCGACGGCCGCCGCCGCCGCCGCCGGCGGCCGCGGTACCGCGCGCCATGGACCGCTCGAGGCCCGGGCGGGCGCGAGGACCCTCGCCAAAACCCTCGCGAAGGCCCTGGCGCCATCGCTTCGACGCACCCACGTCGACAGCATCGCCTCCTCTGCGCCTCGACTAGTAGTGGGCACCTATGCGATCCTCGGCCAAACTAACCGGCAAGATGAGAAAGATGTCACACGGTCGCGTCACGACTCGGTGCACACGAGGTCAGATGAGCTCGACGATGGCGAGTTTAGCGCCCTCGCGCGCATCCGCGGTCGTCTCGGCGTCGACATCGCGCCCCGTCGCGGCGCCTCGCGTCACGCGGACCCCCACATGGGATCCCACACTCGAGTCACACGCTACCCTATCCACCGGTGGCTTCGTCTGGTCGACGTCCCGCGTCCGTTCCGTGCTCGCTCGCGGGTGGAATCCCCTGTCGGTGCTCGCGCCCCCCGACATCTCCGGCGATCTCCTAGCGTCCGTCGCGACCCTGGTGTTGAAGGGTGTCCTGCGCGAGTGGGACGACGTCAGCTTCGTAGTGGACTGCTCCGTGATGGACCTCTTGGGAGGCAAGGTCGACGGCGTACAGCTGTCGGGCGCGAAGTGGGTGTCGCCGCTGAACCTGACGTGCGAGTCCCTGCGGTGCGACGTGGGCGCGGTGGAGATCGACCCGATCGCGCTGGTGTCCAAACAGGCCGTGGAGCTGCGGACGATTCCCGTCGGCGACTGTGTGGTGCGGTTCAACGCGACGGATTTCGGAAACTTTCTCGTTCACCCCGAGATGCGACGCGCGGCGAAAGACGCGGGAACGGAGTGGGGGTTCGATTTCGACTTTCACGGGCAGGGTGTCGTACTGAAGGACGGCGCGGTGGTGTTCTCCGGGACGCGCGGGGGTGGGGGCGGCGAGCGGTGCGTCGTCGCGATGAGGCCGGTTGGTCCGAGGAGCGTTGAAGTGACGCGAGTGGACGGTCCGTGCGGGGATGAGACGACGTCGGCGCTGGAGAGGTTCTTCGGTGAGCTGGCCATCGATTTGCTCGGCGCGGAGGTGCGGTACGGGGACATGGTGGTGGACGACGCGCGGGTGACGCTGTCTCTGACGATGAGGGTGTTGCGGTTCCCGAGCTCGCTGCAGGGTTTAATCTAATACACATCATGTGTTAATACCCATATGACAAGGAACCATGCGTGTCTATTTAATTAATTCATCGGACGTACTTGTATGGTTCTGTTGCTGAGAAACATCGAGTCGAACCAGCAAGGGTGTTTCGCGGAGATGAGATCTGTCGTCACATCATGCTGCGCAGAGCCTCGAGGGCGGCGTTCTCGCTGGCTCGGCGGGATGTCGGGCCGCTCGATCGGCTCGATGGATGGCGCGCGGCGGCGCGCTCTTTCGCCTCGGACGGCTCCGGTCGGAAGCCGCCCGTAAACCCGGTGTGGCGGACCGTGGAGGAGGAGGTGACAACTCAGCTGCCCGATCCACCCAAACCGACGCCTCCAACGCCGACGCCCCCGAAGCCCAAGCCGGCGCCTCCGAAACCCAAGGCGAGGCCCAAGCCCGCGCCGCCGCCGCCGGAGCCCAAACCTCCTCCGCCGCCGCCGCCGAAGCCGACGCCCGCGCGGACCGAGCCGGTGCAAAAGCCTCCGCCACC
>Ga0257106_1000463_pt1 | contig 24146 bp, 37 predicted proteins | sample LP_taG_3_FD_190177 | JGI IMG/M metagenome (GOLD analysis project Ga0257106, IMG submission 190177) | Marine microbial communities from Northeast Subartic Pacific Ocean, Canada - LP_J_2011_P26_10m | ecosystem: Environmental > Aquatic > Marine > Oceanic | place: Canada: Northeast Subartic Pacific...
ATTTCCGATCTCATTTCCAATTTCAATTGGAGATTTTCTAAGTTTTTTAACAAGAGGGAATACAACTACAGTTATATCCCCTTCAAAATCTTTTTTAGTGGTTTGGAATTCTAATTCATTAAAATCTAATTCATATTTATTTGAAATAAACTTGGATAATTTATTTTTTAATAGACTTTGCAGATTCATTTAAATTATTTGAGGATAAATATACTTATAAAAAGAATAAATTATATTTTATTGAAATACATTTGTATAAATAAATACTTAAAAAATGTTAAGAAACATCTCCTATAATGATCATAAAATTAAAAAAGAAATAAATGAAATGATTGGAGAGCCATTCACTTTTTTTGAAAGAATTAAAATGAATGGTATTGGATCTTCCAATTTAAGAATTAAAGAGTGCAATTCAGAAATTGAGAATCTATTTAAATTAGATAATAACGACAATCGTTGTAATATTGAAATTAGAAAAAAAGGAATAATCGTACGTTTCAGAGTATTATTAGAAACATATGGTCTAATTATACCATATTATAAATTAAAGCTGTTTAAGGGAGATTCTAGCTTATACTCAATGTATATAGATAATTATTTTATTAAAGTTTTGGTAAATAATAAAAAAGAGCATGATTTTTTCAAAAAAATTTCAAATTACAGAAATTCTAATTAAAAATTTCGGCAATCATACATCGAACACTTCCTCCTCCACATTTTTCTATAGTATCGACAGAGCAGTAAATTAACTTTGAAAAACTGTTTAATCTTTTTAATTGATTTTTACTAAGAGAATCATAGGCTGTTTTGCTCATAAAAAGAAAGCTCTTATTATCTTTTCTTAATTCTATCATATTACCAGCGAATAACTTTAATTGATTTTCTGAGATAGTTATTATTTCTTTATTATCATCTTCAAGGCTTTTCTTTACCATTTCCCTTTCATCTCGATCATCTATTGCATCCAAACATATAATACTATAGTTTTCAGCAATACACATCATTACATTAGTGTGATAGATCGGTTTTCTGCTATTTTGGTGATCTTGAAATGAATTGAATATAATAGGCATATATTTAAAATCATTGCAGAATTCATAAACAAGATTCTCATTAGTTCTTTCAGAAATTGAGCAGTAAGATTTTTTATTAATTCGATCAAGAACCATACTTCCTGTTCCTTCTAAATAAAATTCTTTTTTTTCTGCATTACTGTAGTCAATTGATTGATTAATTATAATATTATTTTGTTCTAAAAAATTTAAAACCTCATCATTTCTCTCCAATCTTCTATTCTTTGCATACATTGGATAAAGAGCGATTCTTTGTTTTGTGTGAAAAGTAATCCAATTATTGGGAAATATAGAATCAGGTGTATCTTGTATTAAATCATCTTGATAAACGTAAACCTCAATACCACATTTTTTTATTTTAGAAACCAAATTATCAAATTCTTGAATTGCCTTTTTTAAAATTGAATCGTCATTTATGTTCAATATTTGATTTTGAAAATAATTATTAGCTACAGTTTCAGGGTTTTTTCTAAAGCAAGAAGGTCTAATCATTAAAACGGAATGTAAATTATTATTCATAATTTATTTTCTAATAAGTGGTAAAGAAACACACCTAAACAAACCTTCTTGCTTAGATATCTGCTTAAAAGAAACTTTTTCAACAATAAATCCTTTTGACTCTAACCAATTATTTAATCTAATAAAACTTGGGTCTGACACAATCACATTATGATTAATGGAAAGAACATTACAATTCATTTCATACATTTCTTTATTGTTAATCTCATAAATATTCTCTTCTCCAAATAAAGATTGCAGCCATAAATAATCATTTTTAAAAGTAAATGCACCAGGATAAACAATTGCTTTATCCTTACCAACTAATTGTAAACAACAATCCAAATGAAGTATGTTATTTAAAGGATTTGTATTTGATTTTTTTAATTGAAAACCTTTTATATTTTTATTTGAAAAAAATTTTTCAAAATAAATAATCGCCTCTTTATTAGTTCTAGCTGTAATTAAATTAGGATAATCTTTTTTACTATAATAACCAATAAAAATATTATTTTTTAACGATAAAATATCTCCTCCCTCTACATGCACTTTCTCTGGAATATTAATTATTTCTCCATTAAAAGAGTTAATGATGCGCTTGATTCCATCAAATTCTTTATTTCTTTTAGGAAGAATATTGGATTTGAAAAAATAATTGTCAATTACAAATCCAACATCTCGAGTAAAAATTTGATTGCAATTGTCAATATTTTTTGGACGGTGCACTAAAACTCCATATTTTTTTAAAACATTAGAAAAATTTTCTAATTCAATTATCAAATCTGACTCTAAAGGATAGTTTCCTAATTTTAAATTCTCCATTGATTTTGGATCATATAGATCTTCTAATTTAGGAATTCCCCCTAAATTATTAGCTATTCCAATAATTACTGATTTAAGTGATGAAGTTTCGTCAATAACAGAAAAATTCATCATACAAGCAAGGAATTAAAATTAGCGTGATTCTATTTCTGAAAAAATTCTCAGATTTTCACCTATATATATTTGTCTAGGTCTTCCAATTGGTTCATTATTCAATCTCATTTCACGCCAGTGAGAGATCCAGCCTGGCAGCCTTCCTAAAGCGAACATAACGGTGAACATTTCATTTGGTATTTCAAGTGCTTTATATATAATTCCAGAATAAAAATCAACATTTGGATAAAGTTTTCTTTTAATAAAATAACTATCATTTAAAGCTTCTTTTTCTAAATCTTTAGCTATATCTAAAATTGGATCACTAATTCCGAGCTCATTTAATATTTGATCAGCTGTAGCCTTAATAATCTTTGCTCTGGGATCAAAATTTTTATAAACTCTATGTCCAAATCCCATAAGTCTAAATGGGTCTGACTTATCCTTAGCTTTTTCCATAAACTTTTTAGTGTCTCCTCCATCTTTTTTAATCGCTTCTAGCATTTCTAAAACAGCCTGATTTGCACCTCCATGTAATCTTCCCCATAACGCTGATATACCAGCTGCAATTGAAGCAAACAAACTTGCTTCAGATGAACCAACAATTCTAACTGTAGAGGTTGAACAGTTTTGTTCGTGATCGGCATGTAAGATCAAAAGTTTATTCATTGCATTAACTATAATTTTATTTTCAATATAATCTTGGTTAGGTAACTGAAACATCATTTTTGTAATATTTTCAACATAACCTAAATTATTATCTCCATAATCTAATGGTAAACCTTTTCTTCTGCGGTGAACCCAAGCTACTAAAATTGGAATTTTAGCAAGAAGTTTAACAATTGAGTTATACATGAAATCTTGATCAACATTATCATTAGTATTAAGACTTATTTTATTTTCTGGATTAAATGCTATTAATGCACTTGTTAGTGAAGACAGTATTCCCATTGGATGAGCAGATTTAGGGAAACTTTCAAGAATTCTTTTTATATCCTCATCAATAATTGAATTTTCTTTAATATCATTTAAAAATTTATCTAATTGTTCTTTATTTGGAAGCTGACCAAAGATCAATAAAAAAGCTACTTCTAAAAAATCTGCTTTTTCAGCTAACTCTTCAATTGAGTAGCCTCGATATCTTAAAATTCCATTTTCTCCATCTAAAAAAGTAATGCTACTTTGACAAGAACCTGTATTTTTGAACCCTGGATCAACAGTTATTATATTTGAATTAGATCTTAGAGAACTAATATCTATTCCAAATTCTTTTTCTGAACCTAAAATTAAATCTAGTTCAATTTCTTTATTATTAATTTTAAATTTTACCTTATTACTCATAAATAAATGTTATTGTAAAATTACTGAAAAAAAAACTTACTCTAAAATACTATTTTAAAAGCTTTTTCACTTGGAAAGTAAGCATCTGCTCCTAGCTGTTCTTCTATTCTCAATAATTGATTGTACTTTGCAATTCTATCGCTTCTAGAAGCTGATCCAGTCTTAATTTGTCCAGTAGATAGACCCACTGCTAAATCAGCTATAGTATAATCTTCTGTTTCACCAGATCTATGAGACATAACACAAGTAAAACCTGCTTGATGAGCCATATTGACGGCATCAATAGTTTCAGAAAGTGTCCCAATTTGATTAACCTTAATTAGAATTGAGTTTCCTGTTTTATTTTTGATTCCTTTTGATAGTTTTTCAACATTAGTAACAAATAAATCATCTCCAACTAATTGTACTTTTTCTCCACAAATTTTTGTTAAATATTCCCATCCGTCCCAATCATTTTCATCCATACCATCTTCAATTGATATAATAGGAAACTTTTTAGCTAAATCGAATAAATACTCAGCTTGTTGCTTAGAGTTTAAAATTTTTCCATCCTTTCCTTCAAATTTAGAATAATCATACTTACCATTGATATAAAATTCTGAAGATGCACAATCCAAAGCAATCATTACTTGATCACCAGCAGAATAACCAGATTTTTCAATTGCTAAAATAATAGTATTTAGAGCATCTTCTGTTCCATGTAGCTTTGGAGCAAAACCACCTTCATCTCCAACCGATGTTGTCAATCCTCTTTCAATAAGTATTTTTTTTAAATTATGAAAAATTTCCGTACCGATTTGCATAGCATGTGTAAAAGATATTGCTTTAACTGGGATAATCATAAATTCCTGAAAAGCAATTGGTGCATCAGAATGAGATCCACCATTAATAATATTCATCATCGGAACTGGTAAAGTACATGCTTTATTATCTGAAATATATGAATATAATGGAATTTTTCTTTCATTACTTGCAGCTTTAGCAGTTGCCAATGAAATTCCTAAAATTGCATTAGCTCCCAACTTTGCTTTATTAGGCGTACCATCTAAATTTATCATTAATTGGTCTATTTTTTTTTGATCAAAAACAGAAATACCAATAATTTCTTTAGCAATTATATTATTAACATTTTTAACAGCATTCAAAACTCCCTTACCCATATATTTGTCACCTCCATCCCTTAACTCAACGGCCTCGTGCTCTCCAGTAGACGCCCCAGAAGGTACTGCCGCTCTTCCAATGTAACCATTATCAGTTAATACATCAACCTCTACAGTTGGATTTCCTCTTGAATCAAAAATTTGTCTAGCAAAAATTTTAGCTATTTTACTCATAATTATTTATTAGATTTAATTATTTCAATAAATTGATCGAAAAGATAATTTGAATCGTGAGGGCCTGGACTAGCCTCAGGGTGATATTGCACTGAAAAGCAATTATTACTTTTTATCTTTATCCCAGCAATAGTATTATCATTTAAATGAACATGAGTTATCTCAATGTCACTATTTAGTTCTGTTTCTTCCCTTGAAATTGCAAACCCATGATTTTGTGAAGATATTTCGCCTTTTCCAGTTGAAAGGTTTATGACTGGATGATTAATTCCCCGGTGACCGTTATGCATTTTATAAGTTGAAATACCATTTGCTAAAGCAATGATTTGATGTCCCAAGCATATTCCAAATAAAGGACTTTTGGTTTTTAAAATATCTTTAGCTGTTTGAATAGATTCTTTTAATGGTTCTGGATCACCAGGACCATTTGAAATGAAATATCCGTGAGGGTTCCATTCACGCATTTCCTTAAATGTTGTATTGAAGGGAAAAACTTTAATATAAGCTTGTCTTTTAGATAAATTTCTTAATATATTTTTCTTAATTCCTAAATCTAAAGCAGCAATTTTAAATTTAGACTTTGGGTCTCCATAAAAATAAGGTTCTTTAGTAGAAACTTTAGATGCTAACTCCAAGCCTTTCATGGTTGGGAAATTACTTAGCTTACTTTTTAATTCAGTAATAGATTTTACATCAGTTGAAATCACAGCATTCATCGCTCCGTTATCTCTTACATGAGAAACTAGAGCTCTGGTATCTACATCAGAAATACCAACAATATTGTGCCTTATAAAAAAATCTTGCAATGAATTATTAGCAGCAGGTCTGGAAAATTTTGAATTAAAATTTTTACAAATTAAGCCAGCTATTTTAGGGCTTTCAGACTCAATTTCATGATCGTTTACACCATAGTTTCCTATGTGAGCATTTGTAGTTACCATTAGTTGTCCAAAATAAGATGGGTCTGTAAAAATTTCTTGGTAACCAGTCATTCCTGTATTAAAACACAGTTCACCAAACGCCGTTCCGTCAACACCTAGGGCTTTACCAAAAAATATAGTTCCGTCTTGTAAAATAATTAAAGCTTTTTTTCGGCTGGAGTATTTCATCATTCTTCTCCAAAATTAATAAAAAAAAAAGGGATAAACATTAAGAATATCCCATGATTTGATCAATTTTATTAATAATATACTAATTGTCTAATTTTGAATCATTATTTTCAGGATTTGACGATTTTTCATTATTTATTTCTGAATTTTCATCTTCAATAGCATCACTAGTAGCAATTTCAGTCTTAGTTTCTTTAACAGGATTTTGTTCAACAACTGCTTCCTCAACTGGTTTTTCAATGATAACATTCTCTGCTTGAGCTTCTTCAATTAAAACTTCCTCAACTGGAGAGTTATTAGATTTTTTTCTCCTTCTAGTTTTCTTTTTAGAATCAGTTTTTAAATTATAAATATTGTTAAAATCTACTAATTCAATCATAGCCATACTTGCATTATCACCTAATCTATTTCCAAGTTTAACAATACGAGTATATCCACCGGGTCTATCACCGATTTTTTCAGAAATATTTCTAAACAATTCAGTTATGGCATATTTATTTTTTAAATAACTAAAGACAATTCTTCTGTTGTGAGTAGAATCATTTTTAGACTTAGTGATCAAAGGCTCAACATATCTTTTTAAAGCTTTAGCCTTAGCAACTGTTGTATTTATGGACTTATGTTCAATTAATGAACAAGCCATGTTAGCAAGCATATATTTTCTGTGCGCAGTTTTTCGACCTAAATGTGCAATTTTTTTACCGTGTCTCATAATAAATAATTAATCTTTATCTAATTTATATTTAGATAGGTCCATTCCAAAATTTAATCCTTTAAAAATCACTAACTCTTCTAATTCTGTTAAAGACTTTTTACCAAAGTTTCTAAATTTCATTAAATCGCTTTTATTAAATGAAACCAAATCTCCTAAAGTATCTACTTCAGCAGCTTTCAAACAATTCAATGCTCTGACAGATAAATCCATATCAATTAATCTGGTCTTAAGTAATTGTCTCATGTGTAATGATTCTTCATCATAAGTTTCTGTTTGTGCAATTTCGTCAGCTTCTAAAGTAATTCGTTCATCAGAAAACAGCATAAAATGGTGAATTAGAGTCTTTGCCCCTTCTGTTAATGCATCTTTAGGGTGAATAGATCCATCAGAAACAATTTCAAAAATTAATTTTTCGTAATCAGTTTTTTGCTCAACTCTAAAATTCTCAACGGAATATTTAACATTTTTAATGGGCGTAAAAATTGAATCCATAAAAATGGTACCAATAGGTGCGGAAGATTTTTTATTTTCTTCAGCAGGCACATAACCCCTACCTTTTTCAATATTTAATTCAATATTAAAAGATATATTTTTTTCTAAATTACAAATAACTAATTCCGGATTTAAGACTTGAAATCCAGACATAAATTTTTGTAAATCACCAGCAAATATTTGTTCTTGACCTAAAATAGAGACACTAACTGTTTCGTTTTCTACAGAATCAATTTGTCGCTTAAGACACACTTGTTTTAAATTTAATACAATTTCTGTTACATCTTCTACAATGCCAGGTAATGAAGAAAATTCATGATCTATATTGTCTAATCTAACTGAGGTAAATGCAAATCCTTCCAAAGAAGATAGTAAAACTCTTCTAAGGGCATTTCCTATGGTTAAACCATAGCCAGGTTCTAAAGGTCGAAACTCAAATTTTCCTTCAAAATCTGAAGAATCAATCATTATTACTTTATCTGGTTTTTGAAAATTGAATACTGCCATAATTATTATTATTATTTATTTCGAATATAATTCGACGATTAATTGTTCTTTTATATTTTCGGGTATTTGATCTCTTTCAGGTAGTGAAACAAAAGTTCCTTGCATTCTATCACTGTTCCAAGACACCCACTCGTAAACTGAGGAACTATTAGATAATGAAGTTTCGATTGCTGCAACAGATTTTGATTTTTCTCGAACTCCAATCATTTCACCGGCTTTAATGATTCTCGATGGGATGTTACAAATTTCATCATTGACTGTTATATGTCTGTGACTAACTAATTGTCTTGCGCTACTTCTTGTTGGAGCAATACCTAATCTGTATACTATATTATCGAGTCTAGATTCGCATAACTGAAGTAGAACTTCACCAGTAACACCTTTACTACTATTTGCTTTTTTGAAAAGATTTCTGAACTGACGTTCTAAAATACCATAAGTATATTTAGCTTTTTGTTTCTCCATAAGCTGAATAGCATATTCAGACTTTTTACCCCTTCTTCTGTTATTTCCATGTTGTCCAGGTGGATAATTCTTTTTTTCAAAAGATTTGTCTTCACCGAATATTGCCTCGCCAAATTTTCTAGCGATTTTAGTTTTGGGACCGGTATATCTTGCCATATTATTTTATTTTTTAAATTTTTGTGAATTAAGGTCTGTCCTTCGACAAAAATTATATTATTATACTCTTCTTCTTTTTGGAGGTCTACAACCATTATGTGGCTGGGGAGTTACATCAAATATTTCTGTAACTTCAACTCCGTTGTTATGAATTGTTCTAATTGCTGACTCTCTTCCATTTCCAGGACCCTTGACATAAACCTTAGCCTTTCTCATTCCGGCTTCTTGAGCAACTTTGACAGCCTCTTCTGCAGCTAACTGAGCTGCGTAAGGTGTGTTTTTTTTGGATCCTCTAAAGCCCATTTTTCCAGCTGAGGACCATGAAATTACTTCTCCTTTTTTATTTGTAAAGGAAATAATAATGTTATTGAATGAAGCATTGATGTGAACTTCTCCATATGATTCCACAATAACTTTTCTTTTTTTAGATACTACTTTAGCCATAATATATTATTTAGTTACTTTTTTCTTATTAGCAACTGTTTTTCTTTTACCTTTTCTAGTTCTAGAATTGTTTTTGGTTCTTTGTCCTCTTAATGGAAGTCCTGTTCTATGTCTTATCCCTCTGTAGCAACCAATATCCATTAATCTTTTAATGTTTATTTGATTTTCAGATCTAAGTTCACCTTCAATTTTAAAAGTTCCAACAGCTTCTCTAACTTTTGCAGTGTCATCATCGTTCCAATCAGAAACTTTTTTATCAACACTAACTTTAGCCATTTCTAAAATATTCTTAGCACGACTTTTTCCTATTCCGAAAATATAGGTTAAAGCTATTACTCCTCTTTTTTGTTTTGGGATATCAACCCCTGAAATTCTTGCCATAATTTATCCTTGTCTTTGTTTGAATCTAGGATTCTTTTTATTAATAACATAAAGTCTTCCCTTTCTTCTAACTATTTTACACTCGGGACTTCTTTTTTTTACAGATGCTCTAACTTTCATAATTTTAATGTCTATACGTTATCCTAGCTTTTGTTAAATCATAAGGGCTCATTTCTAATTTAACTTTATCACCGGGTAATAATTTAATATAATGCATTCTCATTTTACCAGAAATATGCGCAGTAACAACATGATTATTTTGAAGTTCAACTCTAAACATTGCGTTAGAAAGAGCTTCTATAATAGTACCGTCTTGTTCTATAGCTTCTTGTTTTGCCATATTAAGCTAATTTTCTGTTTTTACCAGTTTTCATCAATCCGTCATAATGTCTATTCAATAAATATGCATTAATTTGTTGAATAGTGTCGATAGCAACCCCAACCATGATTAATAGTGAAGTTCCACCATAAAATAACGCCCAACCTTGCTGCATTCCCATAATTTGAACTACGATAGCCGGTAATACTGAAAGGGCAGCTAAAAACAGGGAACCAGGAAAGGTTATTAAAGACATAATTTTATCCAAAAATTCTGAGGTTTCCCCCCCAGGTCTAATTCCTGGAACAAAACCACCGCTTCTTTTTAAATCATCTGACATTTTATTTGTAGGAACAGTAATAGCTGTATAGAAAAATGTAAAAGCTACTATTAATAATCCAAACAATATATTATACCATAGTCCAAACATATCAGAAAAGGAAGCTTGCATCCACTGTCCAACATTTGAATCACCTAAAAGTGTACCCATATACGCTGGAGCAAACATGATTGCTTGAGCAAATATTATTGGCATAACTCCTGAAGCATTAAGTCTTAATGGAATGTATTGTCTAGTTCCAGTTTGATTTCTATCTAAATTTCCAGATGCAGTTCTTCTGGCGTATTGTACAGGAATTTGCCTAACAGCTTTTACTAATAAAACACATAATCCAATAACAACAACCCAAACAACTAATTCAATTAAAATGAGTATTAAACCTCCGTTACTTTCATAAACTCTAGAAGCGAATTCTTGAGCAAAAGAAAGAGGAAGAGATGCAATAATTCCAACAGTAATCAACAAAGATATACCATTACCTATTCCTCTATCAGTAATTTTTTCTCCTAACCACATTGCAAAAACACAACCAGTAACTAAAATTATAACGGAGGGTATTATAAAACCTAACCCTTTACCCATTATAAATGCACTTTCGGGAACGCCAAGGGCGCCCAAACTAAAAAGATAGGCAGGTGCTTGAACAACACAAATTAAAATTGTAAGCCACCTTGTTATTTGGTTGATAGTCTTTCTGCCACTTTCTCCTTCTTTTTGTAGTTTTTGAAGATATGGGATAGCAATACCCATCAATTGTACAACAATTGAAGCGGAAATATATGGCATAATACCCAAAGCAAAAACTGAAGCGTTTGCAAAAGCTCCACCTGTAAATGCATTTAAAATTCCTAAAAGACCTCCACCTTGTGTTCGACTAGATAGTTCGCCTAATTGAACAGAATCAATACCTGGTAGAACTACTTGAGCTCCAAGTCTATAAATAGCAATAAAAAAAAGCGTAATAAAAATCCTTTTTCTAAGCTCTTCTATATTCCAAATATTTCGTAATGTTTCAATAAACTTATACATATTCTATATTGTAATTGCTTCTCCACCATTTTTTTCAATAGCTAATTTTGCAGCTGCAGAAAATTTATGTGCAGTAATTTTTAAAGGAGCTTTGACTTCTCCATTACCTAAAACCTTAATTAAATCATTTTTTTTAGCTAAACCATTATCTATAAATGATTGAACGTTCATAGAATCTTTTATTTTTTTGCTATCAATTAAAGATTGAATTTTATCTAGATTGACACCTTGATACTCAACTCTATTAATATTTGTGAAACCAAATTTAGGAACTCTTCTTTGAAGGGGCATTTGACCTCCTTCAAATCCAAGTTTTTTTGAATAACCTGACCTAGATTTAGCACCCTTATGTCCTCTTGCAGAAGTTCCTCCCTTACCGGATCCTTGTCCTCTTCCTAATCTTTTCTTAGGGTTGTGTATCGATCCTTCTTCAGGTTTTAAATTACTTAAATTCATATTTCTATTTTATTTAATGACAGTAACTAAATGTTTTACTTTATTAATCATTCCCATTATACTAGGTGTGTCTTGATGTTCAACAACCTGACCAATTTTTTTTAAACCTAATGACAAAAGAGTTTTCTTTTGATTTCCTGGTTTTTTTATTGCGCTTTTTACTTTTTTTATTTTTATAACTGTCATTTTTCTATCCGTTAAAAACTTTTTCTATTGATATTCCTCTTTGACTTGCAATAGTATTAGCATTTCTCAACCTTAATAAAGCATCAAAAGTAGCTTTAACTACATTGTGTGGATTTGAAGAACCCTGTGATTTAGAAAGGACATCTTGAACTCCAAGTGATTCTAATACAGATCTTACAGCGCCACCAGCAATAACGCCAGTTCCTTCAGATGCAGGTTTTAAATAAACCTTAGCTCCACTATGCTTTCCTTTTTGTTCGTGGGGAAGAGTGGCTTTATGTAAAGGTATCCTGACTAAATTCTTTTTTGCATCTTCAACCGCTTTAGCAATGGCAGTGGCAACATCTTTAGATTTTCCTAAACCATGTCCAACAACCCCATTTTCATCTCCTACAACTACAATAGCAGAAAAGCCAAAAGCTCTACCTCCCTTTGTTACTTTAGTAACTCTTTGGATACTAACTAATTTATCTTTTAAATCTAAACCTCCAGGTTTAACAAATTCACTTTTATTATTCTTCATAAATTAAAATTTTAGTCCTGCTTCCCTTGCACCCTCTGCTAATGATTTTACCCTACCATGATATAAATATCCTCCTCTATCAAAACCAATTTTTTCGACACCTGCCTTAATGGCTTTTTTTCCAATTGATAATCCTACTAGCTTGGATATTTCAATTCTGGTAATTTTATCATTTTTAACATCTTTATCTCTTGATGATGCTGACGCTAAAGTATTTCCAGTAACATCATCTACCAACTGAGCATAAATTTCTTTATTGCTTCTAAAAACAGATAATCTCGGACGGCTTGTACTACCAAGCACACGCTGTCTAATTCTTTTCTTGATTTTGTTTCTTTTATTAATTTTTGATAAACTCATTTTTAAACTAATTTATGCAGACTTACCTGCTTTTCTACGAATTTGTTCTCCTACATACTTAACTCCTTTTCCTTTGTAAGGCTCTGGTTTTCTAAAGCCTCTAATTTTTGCAGCAATCGAACCAACTAACTGCTTATCAAACGAATTAAGTTTAATAATAGGATTCTTTCCCTTTTCAGAAATTGCCTCTATTTTAACTTCAGAGGGAATCATAAAAACTATATTATGTGAAAAACCTAAGGCAAGTTCAAGTTTTTGACCTTGAGTAGAGGCTCTATATCCAACACCAACTAACTCTAGTTCTTTACTCCATCCTGAACTAACACCAATAACCATATTAGAGAATAAAGATCTATATAGTCCATGCTTAGCTTTAACAGGCTTAGATTCAGATGATCTCTTTAATACTAAAGAATTATCATTTTTTTCAACTATTACAGAATCATAGGCTTGAGATAACTCACCTAATTTTCCTTTAACTGTAAAAAGTGTAGGCTGAATTTCAACTGTAACACCCTCTGGAATCGATATTGGATTATTTCCTATTCTAGACATTTTTAAATTCTTTTAATATACGTAACAGAGAACTTCTCCTCCAACATTTGATTGTTTAGCTTTTTTACCAGTCATTAAACCTTTTGATGTAGAAACAATAGCAACACCTAAACCGTTTAAAACTCTGGGTAAGCCTTCAGAATCAGAATACTTTCTTAATCCTGGTTTACTAACTCTTTCTAATTTTCTAATAACAGGATCTTTTGAGAAAGAATCATATTTAAGGGCAATTTTAATTGAACCTTGAACAGAGCTTTCATCAAACTTATAACTTAATATATATCCTTGATCAAATAATATTTTTGTAATCTCCTTTTTCAAATTGGAAGAAGGAATAGATACGACTTTGTGACCAGCACTATTGGCGTTTCTGATTCTCGTTAAGTAATCTGCAATTGGATCTGTATTCATTTTATAAAAATATTTTATATTACCAGCTAGCTTTTCTTACTCCTGGGATTAAACCTTTGTTAGCCATTTCTCTAAATAAAACCCTTGAAATACCAAACTGTCTTATATAACCCTTTGGTCTTCCAGTTAATTTACATCTATTGTGCGCTCTAACTGGTGAAGAGTTTTTTGGTAACTTTTGCAATGCTTCATAATCTCCAGCTTTTTTCAAAGCCTTTCTTTTAGCAGCATATTTAGCACAAAGTTTTGTTCTTTTGACCTCACGGGCCTTCATTGATTCTTTAGCCATAATTAATTCTTTTTAAAGGGTAAACCAAGTTCAGTTAATAATGACTTCGCTTCTTTATCAGTTTCAGCACTAGTAACAAATGTAATGTCCATACCAGAAATTTTATTTACTTTATCAATATCAATTTCTGGAAATATAATTTGTTCAGTAACTCCTAAATTATAATTTCCTCTTCCATCAAAACCGGAAGATTTAATTCCTTGAAAATCACGAACTCTTGGAAGAGCCGAAGTAATCAATCTATCTAAAAATTCATACATTCTTTCTGCTCTTAATGTAACTTTAGCACCAATTGGAACACCTTTTCTTAATTTAAAAGTAGCAACATCTTTTTTAGAAATCGTTTGAATTGCTTTTTGACCTGTAATTGTAGTTAACTCATCAATAGCATGATCAATAAGTTTCTTATCTGCAACAGCTCCACCAACACCTTTACTCAAAACAATTTTTTTAAGTTTAGGCACCATCATTACGTTCTTATATGAATACTCTTCTTTTAAGGAAGATATTATTCTTTCATTAAATTCTTTTTTTAATCTTGGTTGGTAACTCATAATTAAATTATTTCATCCGATTTCAATGCAACTCTACTTTTTTTTCCATCAATAGTCTTATAACCAATCCTGGTCGTTTCCCCTTTGGAGGTTAACAAAGAAAGATTAGATATATGAACTGGAGCTTCTTGTTCAGTTATTCCACCTTTTGGGTTTTGCGAACTAGGTTTATTATGTTTTTTCACCATATTAACACCCTCTACAATTGCTGAATATTTTGATCTAAAAATCTTAACCACTTTACCTTCAGAACCTTTATGGTCTCCAGATAAAACTTTTACTTGATCTCCAGTTTTTATTTTAATTTTAATCATAATAATAAATTATAAAACTTCAGGTGCTAATGAAACTATCTTCATGAATTTTTTATCTCTTAGCTCTCTCGCAACGGGACCAAAAACTCTTGTTCCTCTCATTTCACCCGTAGCATCTAATAATACACAAGCATTATCATCAAATCTTATATAAGAACCATCTTTTCTTCTAACTTCTTTTTTAGTTCTTACTACAACTGCCGTTGAAACCTGTCCTTTTTTAACAGTTCCGTTTGGAGTTGAATGTTTAACAGTGATAACAATTTTGTCACCAACAGATGCGTATCTTCTTTTAGTTCCTCCAAGGACTCTAATTGTTAAAACTTCCTTAGCTCCAGTGTTGTCAGCAACCGATAATCTTGATTCTTGTTGTACCATTATTTAGCTCTTTCTAAAATTTGAACAAGTCTCCAACATTTTAATTTACTAAGAGGCCTTGTTTCCATTATTTTTACTGTATCTCCAATATTACATTCATTTTCTTGATCATGAGCTATATAACTCTTTGTCTTTAAAACGAACTTACCATACATAGGATGTTTAACTTTATTAACTTCAGCGACTACAATAGACTTCTCCATTTTGTTACTAGTTACTATTCCAATTCGTTCTTTTCTTAAATTTCGTGTTTCCATTGTATTATTCTTGAATAGATCTAACGGTTAATTCTGTATTGATCCTAGCAATAGTTTTCCTTAAACTTTTAATTTGCATTGGATTTTCAATTGGAGAAATAGCATGAGTCATTTTCATCTCTGAAAGTTCTTTTTTAAATGAAATTATTTTTTCATTTAATTCTTCAACTGATAATTCTTTAACTTCTTTTTGTTTCATTTTATAGATTTAAGCTTCAAAATCTCTTGCAATAATAAATTTTGTTTTTACTGGAAGTTTTTGAGCTGCAAGTCTCAAAGCTTCTTTAGCGACATCGATTGGCACTCCTGCTACCTCAAACATAATCCTACCAGGTTTAACAACAGCAACAAAATATTCTGGAGCACCTTTCCCTTTACCCATTCTAACCTCTAAGGGTTTTTTTGTAATAGGTTTGTCAGGGAAAATTTTAATCCATAATTGTCCTTCTCTTTTCATGTATCTAGTAGCTGCAATACGTGCAGCTTCTATTTGCCTAGAAGTCAGGAAATTAGATTCCAAAGATTTTATACCGAACATACCATTAGAAAGTATATTGCCTCTTTGAGAAAGACCTTTCATACGGCCTTTCTGCATTTTCCTAAACTTTGTTCTTTTTGGTGATAACATGATTATACTTTATTTTAATTATCTTCTTCTTTGTTTTCTTGCTTTGGATGGACCTCCCTTAGATTTAGCAGAACTTAAACTCATTCCAACCAAAGGAGATAATTCTCTTTTTCCATAAACTTCACCTTTCATAATCCATACCTTTATTCCTAATTTACCATAAGTAGTCTGAGCTTCTACAAGTGCGTAATCAATGTCTGCTCTAAAAGTGGAAAGAGGTATTCTTCCCTCTTTATATGATTCAGATCTAGCCATTTCTGCCCCGTTCAATCTACCAGATATTTGAATTTTTATTCCCTCAGCATTCATTCTAATTGTTGCTGCAATTGCCATTTTAATAGCTCTTCTGTATGAAATTCTACTTTCAATTTGTCTTGCGATACTGGCTCCAACTAATTGAGCTTCCAACTCAGGTCTTTTAATTTCAATAATATTTAATTGAATATCTTTACCTGAAAGTTTCTTTAACTCTTCTTTTAATTTATCTACCTCTTGGCCACCTTTTCCAATTATTATTCCTGGTCTTGCAGTCGTTATTGTAAGAGTGACAAGCTTAAGAGTTCTTTCAATTATTACTCTTGAAACACTAGCCTTTGCTAATCTTGCAAAAATATATTTTCTTAATTTATGATCTTCGGCAAGCTTATCTCCATAGTCTCTTCCACCATACCAGTTAGACTCCCACCCTCTAATGATACCTAATCTTATTCCTATTGGATTTGTTTTTTGTCCCATATTAACTATCAATTAATTTTTGTGATTCTAATACTAAAGTAACGTGGTTAGAACGCTTTCTAATTCTGTGGGCTCTACCTTGTGGTGCAGGTCTCAACCTTTTTAGCATACCCGCACTATCTACCCTAATTTCTTTAATAAACAAATTCGCAGCTTCAACATCGCCATCTTCATTTTTAGCTTGCCAATTAGCGATTGCCGACAAAAGAAGTTTCTCTAATTTATTAGAAGCTTCCTTTTGACTAAACTTCAACATAGTTAAAGCCATATCTACTTTCTTTCCTCTGACGGAATCAGCAACGATTCTCATCTTTCTAGGTGAAGTAGGGCAATTATTAAGTTTAGCAAAAGCAATATCTTTTTTTGCTTCTTTAATTTTATCAGCAGTTTGTCTTTTTCTTAATCCCATTGCAATTTATATTATTTCTTGCCTTTATTTTTAGCACCAGCATGACCACGAAATGAACGTGTTGGTGAAAACTCCCCTAATTTATGTCCAACCATATTTTCTGTAACATAAACAGGAACAAACTGTCTTCCGTTGTGTACAGCTATAGTTTGGCCGACAAAATCAGGAATAATCATCGATGCTCTTGACCATGTTTTTATAACAGCTTTTTTCTTAGAATCCAAATTCTTTTGAACTTTATTTATTAAACTGTAATGAACATAAGGTCCTTTTTTTAGTGAACGTGCCATTTATTTACTTCTTTTTTCTTTCGATTATATATTTATTACTCGCTTTCTTCTTATCTCTAGTTCTGAATCCCTTTGCAGGAATACCATTTTTAGATCTAGGGTGACCACCAGATGCTCTTCCTTCCCCACCACCCATTGGGTGATCAACAGGATTCATTGCTACAGGACGTGTTCTTGGTCTTCTTCCTAACCATCTCTTAGAACCAGCTTTTCCATGAACAGTTAACTGATGGTCAGAATTTGAAACAGATCCAATTGTCGCATAACAAACAGACAATATCATTCTTGTTTCTCCTGATGGCATCTTAACAGTAACAAATTTTCCATCCTTAGCCATTAATTGGGCAAAAGATCCTGCACTTCTAGCTATTGCAGCTCCTTTTCCAGGACTCATTTCAATACAAGAAATAATTGTTCCTAATGGAATATCAATTAAAGGCATGCAATTACCAATATCAGGTGATTTCTTTGATCCAGAAGATATTTTGTCACCAACTTTAAGACCTTTTAAAGCAATGATATATCTTTTTTCATTATCGTCAAATTTAGTTAAAGCAATAAAAGCTGATCTGTTAGGGTCATACTCAATTGATAAAACTTCAGAAATATCATTGTGCCTATCTCTTTTAAAATCAATTATTCTGTATCTTTTTTTATGACCTCCTCCTATAAACTTCATAGTCATTTTACCTTGACTATTTCTTCCTCCAGTCCTCTTTTTACCAGAAAGTAAACTTTTCTCTGGTTTATCAGTTGTAATGGCATCAAAACCATTAACAACTCTTCCTCGCTGTCCGGGTGTAATAGGTTTTAATATTTTTACTGCCATTCTATTATATTTTAAAGTTTGTTATAAAAATCAATTGTATCGCCCTCGGCAACCTGAACTATTGCTTTTTTTGTTGTTACAGATTTACCTCTTTGTATACCTGTTTTAGTATACCTAGTTTTCCTCTCGGCACCATATCTCATAGTTCTAACCTTGTCAACTGAAACTCCGTAAGTAACTTCAACTGCTTTTTTGATTTGAACTTTATTAGCATTCGTATCTACTAAAAAAGTGAATCTATTTTTTAATTCGCTATCAGCGGTTGCCTTTTCAGTTATAACTGGTTTAAGTAAAATATTCATATTAACTTAAATTTGATTCAATTTGCTCTAATGAGCTTTCTAAAAACACTATGTGTTGAGCATTCATAATTACGTAAGTACTTAATTCTGAATTAGTAATAACATTTGTTCCTTCTAAATTACGAGCCGATAAATATACATTTTTATTAACCCCACCCAAGATAAATAACGACTTTTTACCTTCTATTTTTAAAGCACTTATTACATCTATAAATGATTTAGTTTTTGGGCTTTCAAAATCAAAATCTTCCACAACTGAAATAGCCTTAGATTTAAGCTTCAATGTTAAAGCAGATCTTCTTGCTAATTTCTTTACGTTTTTGTTAAGTTTTTGGGAATAAGATCTTACTCTAGGTCCAAAAATAGTTCCACCTCCTCTAAACAATGGGTTTTTGATACTACCTGCTCTAGCGGTACCAGTTCCTTTTTGCTTTTTTATTTTTCTTGTACTACCAGCAATTTCAGCACGTTCTTTTGTCTTATTTGTTCCTTGACGTTTATTAGCTAAATATCTTTTTACATCTAAATATACAGCATGATCATTGGGTTTAATTTCAAAAATAGATTTAGAAAGCTCTACCGATCTCCCTGTATCTTTACCCTTTATGTTTAAAACAGATACTTTCATTATTTTCTAATTATTACAAATGAATTCTTGTGTCCAGGAACACACCCTTTTAATACTAATAAATTCTTTTCAGCAACAACCTTTAAAACTTTAAGGTTTTGAATTGTAATTTTTTCATTACCCATTCTACCTGCCATTTTCATTCCTTTAAAAACTCTTGCTGGATATGATGCAGCTCCTATAGAACCTGGTGCTCTAAGTCTGTTGTGTTGACCGTGAGTAGCTTGACCAACTCCAGCAAAACCATGTCTTTTAACAACCCCTTGAAAACCTTTTCCCTTTGAAGTTCCTGAAACATCTACAAATTCACCTTCAACAAAATGTTCTACAGTAATAGTATCGCCAAGATTTAATTCGTCTTCAAAATTTTGGAATTCAATTAACTTTTGTTTAGCGATAGCTTTTGATTTTTTAAAATGTCCAGCTTCCGCATTAGTGGTGTGTTTATCATTTTTATCAGTAAAACCTAATTGGACAGCACTGTATCCATCAACTTCATTAGTTTTTACCTGAGTAACTACACAAGGACCAGCTTCAATGACTGTACACGGTAAATTCTTACCATTTTCGTCGTAGATGCTTGTCATTCCTATTTTTTTTCCGATCAACCCAGACATTTATTCTTTGTTTTAATATTAATTATACTTTAATTTCAACTTCCACTCCACTAGGAAGTTCCAATTTCATTAAAGCGTCAATAGTTTTAGATGAAGAGCTATAAATATCCAATAACCTTTTGTATGAGGACAATTGAAACTGCTCTCTTGATTTTTTATTAACGTGAGGAGACCTTAACACAGTAAATATTTTTTTGTGTGTTGGTAAAGGAATCGGTCCTGTTACAATCGCCCCAGTTGTTTTGACTGTCTTAACAATTTTCTCAGCAGACTTATCAACCAAATTGAAGTCGTATGATTTTAATTTTATTCTAATTTTTTGACTCATATTATTGGTTTTATACTTTTGGTCCGTTTATCGATGCTATTACTTCAGCAGAAACATTCTGAGGAGTAGCAGCATAATGGTCAAATTCCATGGTCGATGTAGCTCTACCTGAACTTAAGGTTCTTAATGCAGTAACATATCCAAACATTTCAGATAATGGTACTTGAGCTTTAACAACTTTTGCACCTGCTCTATCGTCCATATTGTTTACTTGACCACGTCTTCTGTTTAAATCTCCAACAACATCACCCATATTAAGTTCAGGAGTTAAAACTTCTAACTTCATTATAGGCTCCATTATTACAGACTTGGCTAATTTCGCAGCATTTTTATATCCGATTTTTGCAGCAAGTTCAAAAGAAAGTGAATCGGAATCAACAGCATGAAAAGAACCATCTTTTAATGTTACTTTCATTGCATCCATTTCAAATCCAGCCAGAGGACCATTCTTCATTGCTTCTTTAAAGCCTTTTTCTACGGATGGAATAAATTCTCTAGGAATATTTCCACCTTTAATTTTATTTATAAATTCTAAACCTGGCTTTCCTTCCTCTGCAGGTTCCATAGTAAAGGAAATATCAGCAAATTTACCACGACCACCTGATTGTTTTTTATAAACCTCACGATGATCAGCAGTTGCGGTAATAGCTTCTTTGTATTCAACTTGTGGTTGACCTTGGTTTACTTCGACTTTAAATTCTCTTCTTAATCTATCAACAAGTATATCTAAATGCAATTCGCCCATTCCAGAAATAATAGTCTGTCCAGAAGCTTCGTCTGTTTTAACTTGGAAAGTAGGATCTTCTTCAGCTAACTTACCAAGAGCCATTCCTAACTTATCCACGTCAGCTTTAGTTTTTGGTTCAACCGCAATACCTATCACTGGGTCAGGAAAATTCATACTCTCCAATATTATGGGATGCTTTTCCGATGTGAGTGTATCTCCAGTTTTGATATCTTTAAATCCAACAGCGGCACCAATATCCCCAGCCTCAATAAAAGGAATAGAATTTTGTTTATCCGCGTGCATTTGAAATATTCTAGAAATTCTTTCTTTATTTTCAGATCTATTGTTTAAAATATAAGAACCTGCATCTAATCTTCCAGAATAAACTCTAAAAAAAGCTAGTCTTCCCACAAAAGGATCAGTAGCAATTTTAAAAGCTAAAGCAGAAAAAGGTTCAGAAACAGAAGGCTTTCTAGATATCTCTAACTCAGTTTTAGGATCAGTACCAATAATAGCTTCTTTATCAAGTGGAGAAGGTAAGTATCTACAAACAGCATCTAATAAAAATTGAACACCTTTATTTTTAAAAGCAGAACCACAGATCATAGGAATAATACTCATGTCCTGTGTAGCTTTTCTTAATGCTTCGTGTACTTCTTCTTCTGAAATTGAATCAGGATTTTCAAAGAACTTCTCCAATAAAGCATCGTCATATTCTGCGACAGCTTCAATTAGATTAGCTCTATATTCATTAACCTCATCTTTCATTTCATCAGGAATATCTACCACGTCATAAGTGGCACCCATTTTATCCTCGTGCCAAACAATGGCTTGATTTTTAACTAAATCAACAATTCCTTTAAAATTTTCTTCTTCTCCAATAGGAAGTACTATAGGAACAGCGTTTGATTTAAGCATACTTTTAATCTGCTTACAAACGTTCAAGAAATCAGATCCTTGTCTGTCCATTTTATTAACAAACCCCATTCTAGGTACTTTATAATTGTCGGCTAGTCTCCAATTAGTTTCTGATTGAGGTTCTACACCATCTACAGCACTAAATAAGAACACAAGACCATCTAAAACTCTAAGAGATCTATTTACCTCTACAGTAAAATCAACGTGTCCAGGTGTATCAATAATATTAAAGTGGTAAGGTTTGGTATCGTCTTTATCTTCACCTTGATTAGTTGGGAAATTCCAAGTACAGGTAGTAGCAGCAGAGGTGATAGTTATTCCTCTTTCCTGTTCCTGCTCCATCCAATCCATTGTAGCAGCACCATCATGAACCTCCCCAATTTTATGGCTAACACCTGTATAAAACAAAATACGTTCAGTAGTGGTAGTTTTTCCTGCATCAATGTGAGCAGCTATACCAATATTTCTAGTAAATTTTAAATCTCTTGCCATTTTTTGTTAAAATCTAAAGTGTGAAAATGCTTTATTAGCTTCTGCCATTTTATGAACATCTGTTTTTTTCTTAACAGCTGCACCTTCTTCTTTTTCAGCAGCTAAAATTTCAGATGCAAGTTTTAATGCCATAGATTTTTCATTACGCTTTCTCGCATAAGAAATTAACCATTTCATAGCCATGGAAATTTTTCTATCCGCTCTAATGGGCATTGGGATTTGGAAAGTTGCTCCTCCTACACGTCTACTTCTAACTTCAACATGAGGCATCACATTGGATAAACCGTCTTTCCATATTTGAAGGGCTGTTTTTTCTTCGTTCTGCTTTTTTTCTTCAATGATATCTATTGCATCATAAAAAAGTTTGAAAGCAGTGGATTTTTTTCCGCTCCACATGAGGTTGTTGACAAATCTAGTAACTAATTGATCATTAAACCTAGAATCAGGAAGTAATGGTCTTTTCTTTGCCTTACTTTTTCTCATTTATATAGTTTTAGAGAGGTTCAAATTAATTTGAACATCAATTAATTTCATTTATTTCTTTGGACGCTTTGCGCCATATTTTGATCTTCTTTGTAACCTACCCTCAACACCAGCAGTATCTAAAGCGCCTCTTACAATATGGTATCTAACTCCAGGAAGATCTTTAACTCTTCCTCCTCTTACCAAAACAATAGAGTGCTCTTGAAGATTGTGACCTTCACCAGGAATATATGCGTTGATTTCTGTACCATTTGTTAATCTAACTCTTGCTACTTTTCTCATAGCAGAATTAGGTTTTTTTGGTGTAGTAGTATATACTCTAGTACAAACTCCTCTTTTTTGAGGACATGAAACCAAAGCAGCAGACTTACTTTTCTTAGTAATTTTTTTTCTTCCTTTTCGAACCAACTGTGATATTGTAGGCATATGCTATTTATAGATTAACTTTCCCCTGTTTGGGCGTGCAAATGTAATTTAATTTTATAATTAATCAAATCTAATATTGAAAAATTCTTAAAAATTTAGAAATTAAAACTTTTCCTTTGTTAAAAAGTTAATGTGTATCAGAGTTTGAAAATTTTAATTTTTATTATTTGGAATTTTAAAAGTGTATATATATTAAGGACACATATGCAGTTATTTAGAATAACTATGAATTGAGTTATAAGAATTCTATAACATTATCATTGAAAGAGTGTGATATTCTCAAGTAATGTTGTAATAAATCATACGGACTAACTGATAAAACTTAAAATTATTGCTATTAATATATATTTTCTTTGTTTTATTAACTAAAATTTAACATATTTGCTGATTAAACATATAAATGTATTTATGAAAACAAAACTAATCAATCTGTTAACACTATCCTTAATGATGGTGTTTCATGTAACATTTGCTCAAACTAGTGTATCTGGTGTTGTATCTGACGATACGGGAGTACCACTACCTGGAGCAACTGTTCAAGTCGTAGGAACTTCAAATGGAGTTACTACTGATTTCGATGGTAATTATACTATTATGGCTAACCAAGGAGATGAAATTTCGTTCAGCTTCGTTGGATTTGTAAGTCAAAATGTTACTGTTGGAACTTCAAACTCAATTAACGTTCAGCTTTCACCAACCGCTGCTTTAGACGAGGTTGTTGTTACAGGTGTAGCAGGTGCTACATCAAGAAAGAAACTTTCTGTAACAGTAGCGTCTCTAAGTACGGAAGAAATAGAAAAAGTTCCAGCTAGCTCTGCTGCTGGTGCTCTATTAGGTAAAGTTGCTGGTGTTTCCATTGCAAACATTGGTAATCCTGGAGGTGGTTCTACCATAATTTTAAGGGGGGCTACAAACTTCTATGGTTCACAAGAA
>Ga0257106_1000465_pt1 | contig 24041 bp, 16 predicted proteins | sample LP_taG_3_FD_190177 | JGI IMG/M metagenome (GOLD analysis project Ga0257106, IMG submission 190177) | Marine microbial communities from Northeast Subartic Pacific Ocean, Canada - LP_J_2011_P26_10m | ecosystem: Environmental > Aquatic > Marine > Oceanic | place: Canada: Northeast Subartic Pacific...
TCTTCTGCGTTTTCTCCCTCTCGAGGGCCGCCATGATCTCAATCTGAGTCAAGGGCCTCTTCTCCCGTTTCTTGGCGCCTCCCTTGTTGAGGATACCGTGGCCGAACTCGACGCCGTGCTGTTGGAAGAAGAAAAAGACGGGAGAGGGAAATATTTCCGTCAGCTCGAGGGCTCGAAGGTGCGGTCGAAAGGCGGTGTGATTGGCGCGACGCGACCTGTGCGACGCGGTGCGAGCGCGTTTATTCGGGCGTATCGGGCGCGGGTATGAGAAAACGGTGGCGGGCACGAACCTGGTGCGTCAGCTTAGCCTGCGTTCGCGACGCGGGTGGGGAGGGATGGAAGGGAATGGAAAGTACACGTCAGATTGATAATTTCACCACCCCCCGACAAGCGCAACGGGAAGTACGGCGCGCGGGGGCGCGCGAGCGATGGGAACGGGAAAAAAGACGCGGATATCACGTATCGGAGACGGTATCGAATGTATTTGGGCAGTGGTGAAGAGACGCACCTCGTAGGCGTTGAGGAGCTGGCCACGACCGAGGAGCTCGTGAACCACGAGGAACTCTTCCGGATCCTCGATGCCCGCGTCGAGGTGGAAGGTGGCGTCCTTGGGGAGCACTTCCTGCTGGGCGACCTCAATGGCACTCATTTTGCTTGATGTAGTTGTGGGGGGGTAGTGGGTGTGGGTTGTGCGACTACGTGGTCGACGGATACGAAAGGGTGAGCTTACGGGTGGACGTAGGCTCGGGGTTGCGTTGAGTAATGGCAGCATCTCTCGGGGCGAAGCATTTACAAGGTTGGTGACGAAGCGGCAGATTTTTTTCCAATTACATAAACCACCGACTAATTGCCCAGTGCGCAAGTGTTTTTCCAGTTCCAAAAATGAAAAAACCCACTCGATGACGAGGACGAACGCAATTATTTTAGAACGAAAAAGACCTTTGCGTGGATCACGGGGCACGCGACGACTCGCGTTGAACCGTACTTTCACGGTTTAAAAGCACCGCATCAAAAATACCGCGCGAATCTAGATGACGTGGAATCGGCGGTTGCCGAGTCTCTCGACCAAAACCCCCGAGTTTTGAGTTCCGCGGTTGTGTGCAAACACGCATGCCGCGGATGCGTGTGCCGAGATACGCGACGGGTGAACCGGTGAAGCCGTGAATAGACATCGTGCGGCGACATCTACCGGTTCACAAACGGGGTTTCCGTGCGCGGATGTGAGACGTCGTCGTCGTTTCAGCACGCGAGTAATTACTTAGCGAATGGTTATCACATTACGTCGTTACATTACTCCTATCGCTACGCCGCCAGTACTTGGCGGTGGTGGTGGTACAAAGAATCGATCGCTGGTTCTACACTAGTGGTCTACACGTGTCGAAGCCGACGAAGCCGGGTAACGTAAGGGTTCGAACGTTGATGAGTGAGTCATCGACGGGCGCGTCTCCCATGGGACGACGCGCTCGGGACATCTACTCATCTTGTTCGAGCCTCTTGCGTTCCTTCTTGGTCAGTTTCTTGTTTCCGCCGGTCAGGGCGAACTCCTCCCTGGCGAGGCGCTCCTCCTTCTTGGCCTCCTGTTGTTGTCGTAGACGGTGGGTTGGGTGAACACGCGGCGTCAGTGGGTGAATACGCGGCGTGCGTGCGTCGGGGATCAGAGAACTGATCGATTGAGGAGATTATCTTTTTTTTGTGCGGGTCGCGACGATCGGGGGAACGGGTGGGTCCGGGAAACGTCGGCGGTTCACGCACCTTGGCCGCCTTGCGCGCCGCCTTCTTCTGCGTTTTCTCCCTCTCGAGGGCCGCCATGATCTCAATCTGAGTCAAGGGCCTCTTCTCCCGTTTCTTGGCGCCTCCCTTGTTGAGGATACCGTGGCCGAACTCGACGCCGTGCTGTTGGAAAATAAGGAAGGAAAAAAGCCGAGTCAGATGGCGATCGGAAAGGGATAAGCCAAGCGTCGTGCGACCGACTTTGGGCGCGTTGGGATGCAAAATCGGGAACGAAAGGGATCGAAGCGAGTGGACACACGCACCTGGTGGGTCATCTTCGCCTCGTAGGCGTTGAGGAGCTGGCCACGACCGAGGAGCTCGTGAACCACGAGGAACTCTTCCGGATCCTCGATGCCCGCGTCGAGGTGGAAGGTGGCGTCCTTGGGGAGGGACTCGTGGGCGATGACATCGACGGCACTCATCTGGCTCGGTTATGTAGTTGTGAAAGGTGGTGGGGGTTGTGCGACTACGTGGTCGACGGATGCAAAAAGGTGAGCGTACGGGACGCGTAGGCTCGGGGTTGGGCGTGTGAAAGTGACGCATTCGACGAGTTTTGCCAAGGATATGGCCAAAAATGCGGGGTGAATCACTCTGTTTGCACATACAAAACCAGAAATTCACAAATAGATGAGTCACGTGCTGGCGTGGAAACTTTTCATTGGGTCGAAATCTGGATTGACAAATACCCTCGCGCGGAAACTGGGTGCCAACGTGGCACACGGAGATGGAAAACCCCTTGAGAGATGCACGGATAGTTACGGACGGATAGTTAAAAGTTACGGATCCGATGGACGGATAGTTTTGGCACCGACGAACTTTTTGGGTTTTGACACTCACTCTCGCCGTCCCCTTTCCAGTCACCGGCTGAGTTCGACTCTTTGAAGTGCCCACAGCGTTGGGAACCGAACCCAGACTCGGCGGCGCAGACACCACCGTCGCCCGCGGGTCTCAGGGTTAATCGCCCGACAATTCAGGAATGACGGTTCCGATGGAGGTCTTCACCCCATCCCCGGCAGGGACCCCGCCCAAGCCTGCGCACAGGGACGACTCGTCGAGCAAAAAGCTCCTCAAAGATCAGCTCGCGCTCGTGGACGCCAAGACCGCGGACGGCGGCACCCGCAAGGAGGTCCGTCCCTCGCGATCCGGTCACTCGTTTTTTCCTCGGCTTCGATGCGGTGATCCCTACCGACGCGTTCGATGCAGCCTTCCGCGTCGTGAAACCGCATTTCGCGGCGCTCTGCGCGCGCGCCGCCCGCCGAGAGACGCGTGGCGGCTCCCTTTGAAAAGCCCCTTTGAAAAGCCCGCGCTGGTTCGATTTCAAGACCCAGCCAGCTTCTGACCGCCCCCCGCGTCCCTTCCCAACACCGTGTCAACAGATCGCGCGGTTCGAGGATGACCTCACGTTCGACAAGGGCTTCTTCCTCACCATCCGAGCCATCCAGCTCCTCAAGTCCAACTCCCAAGGCCGGCCAATCTTGGTGGGCCTGGCGGGCCCGTCGGGCGCGGGCAAATCGGTGTTTTGCGACAAGATCCGGGAGTTCATGCCCGGCGTCTGCGTCCTCACGATGGACATGTACAACGACGCGAGCATGCTGGTGGAGGGCAACTTCGACGACCCGCGCCTCACCGACTACGACACCCTGAACCAAAACCTATCCGACCTCAAGGCTGGCAAGACGGTGGAGGTTCCCATCTACGACTTTAAGCAGTCGAAGCGGGTGGGGTACCGCACCCAGGAGTCCCCGGCGTCCAACGTGATCATCATCGAGGGCATCTACGCGCTGAGCGATAAGCTCCGGCCGCTTCAGGACTTACGGGTGAGCATCAGCGGCGGAGTGCACTTCGACCTGGTCAAGCGCGTGATGCGGGACATCGATCGGAGCGGGCAGGAGCCCGAGGATATCATCCACCAAATATCGGAAACAGTCTACCCGATGTACAAGGCGTTCATCGAGCCGGACCTGCGGAGCGCGCACTTGCGGGTGGTCAACAGCTTTAACCCGTTCGCGGGGTTCCAGGTGCGCAATCACGTTCAGTCCGAGGATACGCGTACGGGCAAATACCCACGACGTCGACGTTCGATTCATTCAGATTTTCGTTTTGTTTTTTCCATTTTTCCAACTCGGACCGGAGCGGGGCGAATAATGGTCGGTGAATGCCAATTTACTGCGTTATCTTCAGTACCACGGGGGGACTCACGGACCCGGGGGTAACAGCCCGGGCCGCCCCACGTATGACGACAACAAACTGTAGGAGACCACTGAACCGCCACACAGCTCGGGTCCACCCGTCCGCCCTCAACTCATTTCATCCCTCGGTTATTTCATACACTCGCGTATTGATCGGGTATCGATCAATATCACGTCCACTCAAGTCCGAGACTCACTCTTCTCGTTCCCACCGCTTCCCCACCACGTACAACAGGACCCCACTTACATCATCAAGTCCACGAAAGTCGTCGAGGAGGAGGATGTGCGATCCGTGCTATCCGACGAGTACACCAGCAGCGACGAGCAGGAGACGACTGACATCTACCTCCTACCCCCGAACGAGGACCCCGAGACGTGCACCTCCTGGCTCCGCATGCGCAACCGCAACGGTCGGTACACGCTGATGTTCGAAGAGACGGTGTGCGACGGCGACGTGATGATCTCGCCGCGGATCAAATTCGAGGTTGGCGTTCGCATCTTAGGCGGGCTCATGGTGAGTTTCTTTTCATTCTCGTATAGGCGATTAGATTGACGTCGTGTTTTGTTCACAGGCGCTGGGGTACGAAGTGGGCGCCATCATGAAACGACGGAGCCGTTCTTACAGCGACGAGATGCTCGAGGTTAAGATCGATTGGATCGAGGGTCTGGACCGATCGTTCACGCAGATTCAAGGTAAGGTTCGAGCCGCGGTGGAGGAGGCTGGCACCAAGCTCGGCTTGGACGGCTCTTACGTCCCGCATTCCTACATCGAGCAAGTGCAGCTCGAGGAGATGACGGAGGAGCTACGGAACCTGACGGAGGAGATGAAGGACAAGTTCGTCATGGCCGCGAACCGGAGCAGCATGGACATCCCGCACATGGAGCGAAGCGGCAGCGGGTTTGGCCTCGGCGCCATTCGATCCAGGCTGGAACGAGCGGGGAGGAGCGAATCCGTGACGCGGCTTCAAGACGCCGTGCGCAAGCGTCGATCCGAGCGCGCCGACGGCACCGGAAGCGGCCAGTGGGGCAGCCAGGGCGAGGTGTTCGCCGACGCCGCCGCCCAGGCTGCCGCGCTCGGGTCCCCGAGGCCGCCCTCGTCGCAGGGCCGACGCCGACCGCCGATCGATCGAGCGCCGGGATCCAAGGTCAAGGCCGGCGCGCCGTCATCGCCCCGGTCCGGGATCAACGGCGACGCTCGCGCGCATCACGTGTTCAACGGCGACTCCGCCGCCAACGGGTTCTCCGCCGGAGGGGACGAATCGGGCGAGCACAGCGGCGGCAGCGACCAGGACGGCGGCTACGGCTTCGCCGCCGTCGCCAGGACCCAATCCCCGTACAGACCAGAGGCGCACATCGGAGGCGTGAACATGAACGCCCCGCTCGGCGCGTTCGAGCCCCTGCACGTCGCGGCGCTCGAGTCGCGCATGCACATGCTCTCGCAGCGCGTCGATGACATCGCGCAGGCGCACTTGCGCAGCGTGAGCGCCATGGGATCGCCCGGCGGGCCGTCGCATGATGCATCATCGGCCGCCTCGACGTCGCAGTTGCAAGCTCAGGCGGCGACGATCAACTCGCTGATGCAGTCGCAGATGATGCTCACGGCGAAGATCGACGCGCTGGCGAACGCGACGAAGATGAACGACGGGATCGAGGGGCGGATGGGGATGTACCTGGCGGCGGCGGGCGGGGCGGCGGCGGCGATGCTCGCGCTGCGGCTGTTCGACTCGCCGCGGTGATGGGGGAAAATGGGTTAACGGGAATTGGAAAATCCCGATATGTACACAATCACAGCAGCAACGGAGTTGAAACGTACCTAATTACGATATTGACAATATATTGGCGTATTTCCTGACTGACTGTCGGGTGAACCGGGTCATTCGCATCTCCATTCGCATCTCCTCACTCGCGTGACGTGTTTTTTCAGCGGCTTTTTATCCGGCTCGCCCCTTCGCGCCGGCCATTCCGAACGTCGCGACTCTCGTACGATGTCCGCCGCTCTCACTTTCTCCGCTGGTGTTGTTGGCACGCGCATCGCCGCCAAGGCGCCCGTCGCGCGCCGCCAGGTCGTCGCGACCCCCGCGCAGGCTGCGCAGGAGCTCCTCGGCAAGGTTGTGTCCAACGCCCAGGACAAGACCGCGGTCGTCATGGTGTCCCGGAAGGTGCCCCACCCGAGGTACAAGAAGCTCGTCAACAAGAGCAAGAAGTTCGCCGTGCACGACGAGGAGAACAGCGCCAAGATCGGTGACATGGTGTACATCAACCAGTGCCGCCCCTTGTCCAAGCACAAGCGCTTCACCCTCGGCGAGGTCGTCCGGGCGGCCAAGTAAGATTCTTGCTATCGGGGAAAAAGCGTAGTGGAGGGGGGTGCGAGGGACGGCCGGCGACGCGAATGCGAGGCTCAGCGGTGAGCGCGCGTGCGCCGAATGGTGTCCTCGCTACATAGTTGTGAAGATGTGCCGGTGTGAACGGCGGTTCGTGTTTGTGCGATGGCGTCGTCCGCGCATTCCGACGCTCGACCTAAACCCCGAATCCTAAAACCCTACTGGATAAGGACAGAGGTGGCACACGACTGGCACTTTTTAGCACAAATGCGGCGGCGGGTGAAGACTACTTAGAGTCTTTGGGGTCGCGGATGCGCCCGGGTGACGGAACCCGGCGCCCGCGCGGCCGATTCTTTGCGTAGAAAGCGAACGGCATTAACAAAGGAGGCGGGGCGCGGGTCGTAGCCGCGTCCGCGCTCTTGCTCGCGAATCATGAGCGGATCCTCTTGTAATATTTTATTTGGAGAACGCTCGTTTCAACTCTCGCGTTAAATACCACTCACTGACTCAGTTGTGTCGCACGAACGACCGCGTTTCGGTCAGAAACGTGGACACGTTTCGCCTGAACCGCCGCTTGTTCGCGCGGTCCACCCGGTCCGTCAACCCGTTCCCGGCGGTGAGCTCCCGCAGCGCGCCCATGACGTGATTCCTCGCCCCCGCGTCGCCCTCAAGCGTCGCCAGCAACTCCCCCGCGACGCCTTCGAACGCGGTACGCTCCACGAGCATCAGCGGGAGCAGCGCGTCCGCCGCGGCGTCCACCAAATCCATGCTCGCGTCCTCGAAGATCATCCGACGAAGCACCGTGCGCATGAGATGCGCGAGGATGCCGCACCCGCCTTCTCGGCTCGCATCCGGCGCGTTGTGCACGCCGAGGCCGGGTCTGCCGTCCACTAACGAGTGGTGCTGGAAAGACCCGATGGCACCCGCGGCTGACAACGACTCCCCCGCCACCTCCACGTCCTCGTGCTTCAACCCAAACTCGAGGGTACCCATCAGGGACGTGAACATGTCTGGCGGAAGCGCCGCTACCTTCGCCGGGTACGCCTCAAGCATGTGCGCCAGCAGCGTGAAGTACTGATGGCACAGCTTGGGAAAGGTGAGTAACTCGTCGGTGATGAGCGGGATGACGGTGTTGAGGCCGATGAAGACAACCTGCGCGACGTCCACCTTGGCGAGGGCGGAGGAAGCGGAGGTTGCGACGCCGGCGCCACCGCGGACGCGGCCCTCGGAAGCCGCTGAGGAAACCGCGGCGGCCGCCATCACGGATCCCCGTTGCGACCCGCCCCGCGAAGACTCCTCATCCTCGATGTCGTTGTCGGAGTTGGTGACGTGCGTGAGCATGCGGAGCATGGCCTTGACCTCCTTGTAGCACTCCTTGACGCGCTCCGCGCGCAGAGAACGCGAGCCGCCCTCCGTGACGCCGATCTTACCCCGGCCGCTGGCGCGATATTCCTCAACCACCCGGAGGCAGTGGCGGCACAGGACGCCGGCGTGCGCGGGGCCGAGGAAACACGCCTGGTTCGCGACCAACTCCTCCGTTAACTTCAGTGTCAGCTTGCTGACCTGCGCGCTGTGCGTCCCGGACCGTTGCACCGCCAACAGGGCTTCGAACGACTGCGAGAAGAAGGAGAACACCGCCGCCTGAGATCGCGCGATCGTCGCTCGCACCGACCCTCTCAGCGCCTGTATCACCGCGACGGCTCTCGACTCACCGGCGGGATGTTTCATGTCGTTCGGGGCTTGCGCGACGGCGGCGAGGACCTGCCCAACGGGCGTGAGGACCCTGGCGATGTACTCCTGCGACTGCGTCTCGTCGTTGAGGCCCTCCGCGGCGCGACCTAACGCTTCGCTCAGCCCGAGGTGAATCTCGGGGGGAAAGTGGAGGGCGACCACGCCGGGAACGGCTCCGGGAACACCGGCGGAGCTCGACAGCGCGTGGGACTCCGCGTCCATGATCTGCTGCCACGCCGGGAGGTTCACGCACGTCCGGCACAGCGCTCTGCGCCGGGTGAGCGCGGGGAGGAGCGTCGACGCAGCCGCCTTTTGTACCCCCGTCTCGCCCGGCCAAGCCGTGAGGCACACAAACGCCGCCTGGAGCAACGCGTCGAGCGCCTGAACCCCGCCTCCCGCCTCGGAGAATGCGCTCGGCTTCGCCTTGTTCGCGCCGCGGTACACCCGCCCTTCGCCACCGCCGTCCGCCATCGCGTTGTGCGCGAAGACGGCGGCGTGTAAACTACCACCCGTGTCCTCCGCCATCAAGTACGTATCCGCCCATCGAGCGGTTCCCCACGCCAGCTGTTAACAAAACACGATGTCATACGAATTACCCATACATACAGAAATAAGAAGAAACGTACCGTCTCCATCAGCCGCGGCGATATCGCGCGTCGTCCCCCTTCGTCTAGGCACAGGCACGCCAGCTGGACGTAATCCGCCGCGAGTGAGTCCACCGTGTTGTCGCGTTCCTCGTGCGCCGCGCGCGCGCCGCACTCGGCGAGTGAATCCGGGGGGAGCGGTATCTCCCCTTCGAAGGCGTCTGCCAGCACGTGCGGGACCAAACGCGCCTGTAAACAAAACACGACGTCAGTCCAATTGCCCGTGCGCATACGATACATAAAATAAACTTACCAGCCACCACAGCTCCTCCAGCGGCACCGTGGGGTCAAGATTGGACGTCATCGCCTGCGATAAGGACTGTTTCTTAGCCTCGAGCGCCTGGCGGAGGAGGGGAAGCGTGGCGTCCGGCGCGGCGCGTGCGATCGGGGAGATGAGAGACAGTCGCTCGTCGAGCGCGGCGGCTCCGGCTTTGCCTTCCTCTTCCTGGCCGTCGTCTTCGTCGAACGCGGCGGCGGCGGTGGCGGCGAGTCCAGCCTGCAGGTACGCCTGGAACACCGCCGCGGCACCTTGCGCGAGCTCCGGCGGGCACCCGAACTGTCCCACGCGGCCGATCAGCGACCCCCACGCGTCCAGAAGCATCCGCAGGCTCTCCTCCATCGCGCTCCCTTCGTTCTCCCCGAGAAGCGCCCCCGCTCTCAACAGCTCGAGCGTCAGCTCACCGAGCATGTTCAACGCGTTTTGGTTCGCATGGGGCGACTGGACCCCACCCTCCGCGTGTGGCATTTGGACGAGCGGGGTCATGAAATCATCGACGGGGTGAATCTCTGCGAGTGACCCGAGGGCTCGACATCCATCCTCCAAATTTTCTTCACCCGCCGAGGTCCCAGCTGCGGCATGCGCGACGGACTGACTGGCGGGCAGTAAAACGGTTTGTAACGCACGAGCGCACCGCCCGAAGTGACCCCGTCGCGTCTCCGCCCCCGGTTGCTCACGCGCGTTCGGGAATATCTCCCCCGAGAGCGAACAGAGGCTCGCGGCGACGCCTCTCGCGGCGCCGGCGAGTGTCTCAATCTTCGAATGGTGGCCCGCCGTCGCGGCTCGCTCACCCGCGATGGCGGCGGAATGCGCGGCGGTGTTCAGCTGGAACAGCCAGTCCATCGCGCCCGGTGCGAGCAGCGTGTCCCGCCACGCCGCGCCCGGGGTGATCCGCACGGCGTCAGCCTGTTCGCCGTCGCGGTCGCCGCCGGGGGGTCTCAGATGGCCGTCGGCTAGCATCCCGAATCCGCCGGAGTGCGCGTCCCTGCTGAAGTCCCACGCGAGCGCCGCGGCCATGAGCCGTAGGGACGCGACGCACACCGCATCGTCCGTCGCGTTCAGCGCGGCGCCTTGTTCCGCGACGGATCGCGCGATCTGCGAGCCGTGTGCGTACAGCCCAGGGAGGAACTCGGTTTCCAGCGACGCCCTGCACCGCTCGTGGAATTCCCACGGGAGCTGCATGGCTGATGCGGTCGTCGGGGAGAACTCGGATATCACGGACGCGAAGAGCTGGAGGCCGATGCGCCGCGCCGCGTTCGTGGACGCCTGCGTGACGGCGGTCTCGGCCTCCGACAGCATGGCGCCGCGGTCCACGCCTTCGTCGAGCCACGCGCGTTTTAAGATCACCGCGAGGGTGCTCATGAGCTGCGACGCGACGACGGGCGCGGGGGTCGGTGTGCGATGGAGCAGCGCGCCGAGGCAGAACTGCCGCAGGCCGCTCCGCTCCTGCGGCGGCAACGCGGTCCAGTCGCGAAGCGCGGCGTCCCGTAGCGTCGCCGCAGCCTGGAACTGCGCCTCGGTGACCTGCGAGTGCTCCAGGATGTGGCGGCACGCGGGCAGCGCGTGCGGGGATCGGCGGAACTCCAGGAGCGTCGCCTCGGCGTTGGCGCGGAGCGAGGGGAGGGCGAGGCCCTGCGCCGCCTGCTCCACGGCACTCATCGCGCCCTGCATGTCCATCGCGCCTCGTATCCGATCGCCTCGACGCCGCGACTAATGATAATGATGATTGTCTCAGAGGTGCCGTGCCGTCACTTGAAGCGACCCTTTCCACGTGGAGGGCGAGGATTTTTCACCTTTATGACTGTTTGCATGTTTGGTTTTGGTTATTTATATTCATTTTCCGCCTATTTTCCGGACGACCTGATTTATTTTCCTCTGAGCTCAACTTCATTGTCACTCAATTCTTGGAGGGGATGTCGCCCAGGAGGTGCCGCCTGCTCAACGGGAAATGGCTCCATCTTGGTCAAGATGGATGTTTAAAGCCAGAGGAATTCATGTTCGAACCTAATGACCCGCGGGGCGCCGTTCTCGCCCCTGTGACTAATCTCTTTGGTGAATGCGACGATATCGACTGCCAAGGAATGACTGTGATGCCCGGCATGATCGACAGCCACGTTCACGTCACCGCGAGCAGTGCGGACCTTCGCAAGCCGGCGTTCATGACCCCGAGCCTGCTCTACGCCCGTTCCGTTCCCATCCTGGAGGGCATGCTCATGAGGGGCTTCACGACAGTTCGAGATTGCGGGGGAGCAGACCACGGGTTGGCAGAGGCGGTCGAGGAGGGAACGCTTGAAGGCCCGAGGATCATACACTGCGGAAAGGCGCTATCTCAGACTGGAGGCCACGGAGATTTCCGCGCGGCGGCGGAGAATCAGCTCCCATTTGGCTCGTGTCAATGCTGTAACTTCACCATCGGGCGAGTGTGTGACGGCATCACGGCGTGCAGAGAAGCTGTTCGGGATGAGGTGAGGAAAGGCGCTTCTCACATCAAGATAATGGCCTCCGGGGGCGTTGCATCCCCGACTGACAGGTTAGAGAACCTTCAGTTCTCGGAGGAAGAAATGAAGGCCATCGTGGAAGAGGCGAAGAACGCGAAGATATATTGCTGTGCACACGCGTACACCGATGAGGCTGTAGAGAGAGCCGTGCGATGCGGAGTCAAATCCATCGAGCACGGGAACTTTGCAGGGGGTGTGACGCTTGATTTGATGAAGCAGAAAGGAGTGTTCTTGGTCCCCACGCTGATTACGTACGATCGATTGAAGAAGGATGGCGTGGCGAGCGGTATGCCTCAAGAACTGGTCGATAAGGTGGGCGACTTGGTGGAGAGAGGTCAGAATACATTAAAGAATGCGACTGAGAAGGGCGTTGAAGTGTGTTACGGAAGCGACCTCCTGGGAGACATGCACAAGTGGCAGGCGCACGGCATCGACCTGCACCTGAAAGCCGGAGTGAGCAATGTGGATTTGCTCAAGTCGCTAGTGCACACTCCGCACAAAATGATGTATACGCACAAAATGATATATCCGGGAGCCGGCTACTTGAGAAGTGCAGATATACCGCCATCCTCAGTTTATGGGTATGCCGGTTTCAGGGCGGACCTCCTGGTGGTGAAAGGCGACGTGCTCGAGAACCCGAGGCTGTTGATGGACCCGGACAACATCAAGGTCATCATCGCGAACGGAAAAATCGTCAAGAACGAGCTCGGATTCAAAAAGCAGGAATACGCGGCGAAGCGCGCGAGGCGATAACACTTAGGACCCTTCAATCGAATCCAATGAGAGAATAGTGTACCCATCAGCACGACGCCGACTTCACCCCCGGGCTGTCCATCGGCAGCGTGAACACCGTCGCCGTCCCGTTCGCGTCACCCTCTTTATAAGCAACCTCCGTCGAGTTCCAACCCAACCACCCGGCTTCCTTCACCACCCGTCTCGCCGCATCCGCCTCCTCCCCTTCCAGCGCCACCACAGCGACAACCTTCCCTCCTAAATACTTCACAACCGTTTCGTCGCTCGGTGTCTCGGAAACGGTCCCGCCGCCCAACCTCTGTGCAAGTTTCGTACGGAGCTGCTCGATGAGTCTGTGCCACCCGCACGAGTCTCCTCCTTTTCCCCCGCCGGACTGACCCGCGCGGACGAGGTACACGTCGACGTTGGGCACCTGTGAACAAAACACGACGTCATTCTAATTACCCATACGACAATAAACATAAACTCACCTCGAACGCGTTTAGACGTAACAGGTGGCCGCAGGTCACCCTCAGCCCGCGCTGTCGCATCCCCCGGCACGCGCGCCGGCTGGGAAGGCCTTTCGCATCGTCCCGGGGAAGCGAAACCTCGACGCGCCCCACGTACACGGACGCGCACGCCGCGAGGTCCCCGTCCAACGTGTTCATCTCGATCAGCGATTTGTCATTCGCGAGGATGCCCGAGCGTCGAAGCGCGTCGACGACGGCGAGCGGCGCGCGATCGGGAACGGACGCCCGCGGCTCGAACGTCACGGACGCGCCCGCGCATTCAGCTCCAAGACGCCGAGCCTTGTCCTCGTCCATCTTAAGATTAAGTGAATCCGTCTCTTCCTTTTTCGCTTTGCCTTTTTCGTCGTCGTCGTCAGAGACGACTTTCTCCGCGCCCTCTCGCTTGGCCCGAGCGCCGCCGCTCGCCGTCGTCGTCACATCGATCGCATCGCCGCCCGTGCACGCGTCGGCGCGTCGCGCCGCGCGCGTGGGCGCATCGGCGCTGTACCAGTCCTGGTCCCACCGCGTGGGCGCGCTCGGAACGTCGCCCACGCGTTTATACCCCGACACCGCAAAGGAGCCTGTGAACAAAACACGACGTCAGTCCATTCTAATTGCACATATGAAAATAAAAATAAACTTACCGAGTTCGTGTCCGGTGAAGTAATAGGCACTCGGCCCGAGCTCCGTCTCCCCGTCCGCCCACGCCTGTACGTACATGTCGATCGCGATCTTACGACTCGATTCCATGCCAAAGTCCTGGTCACGCCGGATGTTATTCGTCGGGTCGATCCCGCGGCCGGGTGTGACCCGAACGTGCTTTGGAAATCGGGACGCGAGAAGGTCTTGAAGCGCGGGGGCGTCCGTCAGCACGTGCACCACAGCCGTGGGGTCATCACCTCTGAACCACGAGTCGTGAAACCCCCGCGATTGAAGCGAGATGCCGTCGCCCCCGACCTCGGTGTCGTCGAGCGCGGCGATCAAGGCGCGCACGGCGTTCGTCGGCGTGAGGTAGCCGGATGGGCCACTTTTGTCCGGCGCCTTGTTCTTGATGTGCCATTGAGCGGTGAACTCGGCGCACGGTGGATGCGCCCACGTCTCGTCGACGCATGCGTCCGTGGGCGACGTGTCGTCGGGGAAACACATCGCCGCCTCGGGGTACCCCGTCCTGGCCTTGAGCGCGTACATCCGCCTGGCACGCGACGTGTCGGAGGAGGAGACGAGGTCCCGCCAAAACACGAGCCGCCAATCCGGCCGCAGCGCCATCGCCATGGCGCACGTCCTGCACGCGTGACTCGCCTCCTTGTTCTCCAAAAACTCCTTCAGGACGTCGGGGCCTTGCTTGTACATGTGAATGTCCGCAGACCAGCCCGCGGGTTGTGTCCAGAAGGCTCTGGAGAACTCGGCGATCTCCTCACGCTCCTCGTCGAAGAGAGGCGCTCTGAGCGAATTCGCGACTATTCGCATCCGCCGCTTGTCCCGCAACGCGTCCATCAAACACGTGTTGCACCCGTCGCACTCCCACACGTCACGCGTGTCCATCGCGCACGATCCGTGTACCCGCGCCGGTTCACATTCCTCCCCACTTTGTACCTTATCCCGTCCGCATCCCATCACCTCCGTGCAGTTCCCGCCGGTGCCCACGCAGGACTCGACTTCGTCCCAGTTGAACTCCTCAAAGTCAAACACCGCCTCGTCCTGGTCCTTGAACCACACGCGCCGCCTGCCCTCGAACTCCTTGGCGCGTTCCGGGGTCCATCGCGTGTCCAGTCCCTCGAGCCCGGGCCCCGACGACTCGTCACCGCCCGGGAGGTACGCGCGGAAGTAATCGAGCCAGTTCCATTCGGAGTTGTCGTTGTCAAAGTAAACGACGCGGCCGCTCGCCATGCCCCACAGGATCCATCCCGCGGCGGCGGGTGCCATGTGCCCGAAGCCGTACGTGCGCCACGCGTTCTGAACGACTAGGATCCTCGCGCCGGGCGATACCGTCGGGTCCCCGACGGTCACGCGCCGGTGGTACTCCGCGTACGTCAGGTAGCGTCTCATGAAGTTGTGGCATTTGGAGGCTGACGCGTCGCAGCCGCACGCGCGGAGCGTCCCGTCGAAGTATCGTCGTTCGCGCGGGGAGGAATCGAGCGCGGTTTGCGTTTGGGACGCGGACGCGAGCTTCTGGTACCCGGCGGGCCAGTCGTCGAGGTCGCATCTCGCGGCGACGTGCGCGGGTGGTCGATCGCCGGCGACGACGTCTCGGCCCGATGCGTCGTCGCTCGGTTGAGTCTCGTCGTCGTCGCCGAGCGGCTTCGTCGGCGGACTGTTGGGAGATTCCGGCGGGGGTCGCATCGGCGGAGGCGGAGGTGAAGGCGACGATGTCACCACCACCGCCGGCGCCGCCGCCGCACGCGCGGGTTTCACGATGTTCTTCACGGGAGGCATGCCCGCCATCATCGACGGACCTCTCGGCTGCACGATCGGTCCACCCCTTCTTCCATCTCCCGTCGCGACGTCGTCCCGGAGCCTATCCGGCGTGGTGTAAATCCACGCCGCGTACATGGCCATCGAGACCATCGCCGCGATCACGAAGCGCATCGCGCGATGCGGGGAGCGCGCCACCGCCATCGCGCGCGTCGCGCCTCACCCTCGCGCCGCGCACCCAAACTATGCTTAGATGATAAACTCGAACATAAAAACTCATCTCCATCGTTTGAGACCAAACAACGAGACGAGCGGCTGAACGTCGTCGGGTGAATAGCACAATCTTATACCATACGTCGCGTCTCGACATTACAAACACCACGTCACGCGGCTCCTAACACGAACCGCCACACAACCCTCCCATCCCGGATTCACGAACCATCGACTCATCTCGAGCCGACCGTCGACTCGATCAATTCAGCCGTGATTGATTCGTTCAATCGCGCTTGGCTTCGTCGTCCAAAGATCGTTTCATCCGTTCCATCCGTTCATGCATCAGATTCCAATTACTTCTTGGCGACGACGGGGGTGGCGGAGAGCGCCGCCTCGGCCTCCGCCTGCGCGCGCACCGCCGCGAGGGTACCGAACTTCTCCTTGGGGGAGTGGCCCGTCTTGGCGGTGCCGGTGAGCGTGTACGACTCCATGGAGGCGTTGGAGCTCCTCGTGGGCTTGCCGTTCTCGCGGCCGACCCCGCCGGTGTTGGCCTGGGAGGGGATGGTGATGGCGAACGCGGAGCGCGCGGTCGCGGCGACGGCGGCGGTGAGGCCGACGAGCGCGGCGCGGCGGCCCTCCACGGGGCCAGCGGAGGCAACCACCGCGGTGCGCTTGGACGCCTTGGAGACGGGGGTCTTGGCGACGACGCGCGTGGAGACGAGGGAGGCGGACATGGTCATGGCGGACATCTTTGTGCTTTTCTGTCTGATGAATGCAATGAATGAATGGGGGCGGTTTGGTCAGTGTTTATTCGCGGATGGATGGGATCGATCGCTCTGAGCAATCGCCGCGGATGGTGGGACGACTGAGAGATTTCCTCGTTGTTGAAATCCAGACGTGGGGTTGGACGTCGCGGGGTCGCGATCGCACGCGCGAGGACCGACGGCGATCGTCCCGCGCGTTCGAGGGACGATCGCGCGTGGGTTAGACGCGATGCGGTCACCCACGCGGGGAGACGCGGAGAGACCGATCGGCGATATCCCCCGCGTCGACGACGAAACGATCCCCGTCAGAAGACGACAACTGTTAACCCTCATCCAAGGGCCGTCCGATGATGGGCGCCCCGCGCGGCGATGACGCGCGCGATGGGTGGTGGGTGCGATTGGTGTGTGAAGGGGTAAGAAGGGATGACGCACCGAACGACGGAGTAGCTGCTTTGAGTGCGTTAATGGCGTCGGCGTCGCGGCGGAACGACGTCAAGTAGGAGCCGGATTCCCGTTTTTGATCACGCTGGAAATTTTCCCGTTCCGTGATTGGCTGGATTTTGTTTGTGAGATCCCCACAAGGGTGCGGACGCGCGCCTATTTCCGCCGTACGAGGTATATTTATGGTTATGAATCGTGTATTTCCTATTTCATCGACGCATCCCAAACTATTCACCGTTCATCTTCATTCCCGCGCGGTCTCCCCGTCCCTCAGCAGCGCCACCGTCACGACCAAGTCCCCGCTCTCCCCCGGCTCCGTCATCTCCCCCAGCGCGGTGACCTGCTCACGGTACCCCTCGTCCCCCACACCTTCCACGGTGAGACGACCCCGAACGATGCACCGCTCACCCGATCGTCATGCTTCAATCTCACTCACGCCGCGACGGGCTCGGGCTCCGCTTGCACACCCGATTGCACACAAAAAAGCATCACCCTTTCGAGGAACCACCCACCAACCGGTCAGGACTCAAACCCTCGTCGGGGCGCATGCCGTGACAATTCGTGACCATCGGGTTCGCACCTTTTCGAATCAGGTACTCCGCCAGCTCGTCGTACCCGTACGCGTACGCGAAGTGCATCGCCGTCTGACCCTGCGTGTTCTGGGCGTCCAACCGCACTCCGGCTCGCACCGCCGCTTTCACGATTCTCTTGCGGTTATTCTGCGTGGCCACGGCGAGGACGGTGTTGCCGTGCGCGTCGCGTATGTCCGGATCGACGGCGTGAGGGCCGGTCAGCATGTCCTCAACGTCGCCGTGGCGGTTGTTGCGCACGCGCGAGAAGATTGGGTGCGCGCGCCCGTCGTCGGAGCCGGCACCCGCGGGCGACGGAGCCCGAGGAGGCGGCGGCAACTGACGCGTCGCCGCTTGCGACCGAGCGCGGCCCCTTCCTTCTCCTCCAGGGGGAAGCGCGAACGGTGGCTTGCCGCCCGCGGAAGGATCCTCCCTGTCGCGCTCCTCCAGCTCCTCCTCCGCCTCGGCGAGGTCCTTCGCCATGCGGGCCATGCGAGCCTCCGCTCGGGCGAGGGCTGTTTCCTTCTCCTCCAACTTGGCCCTTAGCTCCTCCGCGTCCGACGAGTGTCCGACAGCCTGGACACGTGTCGCCGCGAGCGTCGCGAGTTTCTCCTCCAGGGCGCTGACGTTGGCGCGCTCCTCGTCGAGCGCCTTGCGTCGGGCGGCGGCGTCGGCGGCGGATCGAGCTTCCCAATCGCTCCGCTCCTCCCGTGAGCTCTGCTGCAGCGTTCGAAGCTCCGTCTCGGCTTCGTTCCGCGTTCGTTCAGACTCCGCCATGCGTTCTTTCCAAGCCTCCTCAGCCTTCGCCGTCTCCTCACGTAGCGCCTTGAGCTCCTCCAGCGCGCGTTCTTTGTCGGCGAGTTCGCGTTGGAACCGTCCGAGCTCGTCGTGGTCCACGCGCTGCGTCTCCGACATGGTTCGAAGCTCCAGCTCGAGCTTGTTTTTCTCCGCTCGTTCCGACTCGAGCTCCCCGACGGTCTTCTCCCTTTGCGCCGCCAGCTCAGCCTCTTTACGCCTCAAGGCTCCCACGGTGGCCTCCCACGCCTCCTTCTCCACGCGGGTGGTCGCCTGGGAGTCCCGCAAGTTGGCCTCCAGCGCGGCGCGCTCCTCCGCGACAGCCTCTTTCAGCGCCCGCAGCTCCTCGAGATCCTTCTCCTTACCCTCCAACGCTTTCATCGCCGCCTCTCGCGCGTCCTGTTCACGCCGAGAAGACGCCTGCGCCGCCCTGAGCGCAGCCTCCAGCTCCGCGCGCTCGCCCCGCGACGAAACCTGCGCCTCGCGAAGCGCACCCTCCGCGGCGGCCCGAGCGTCCGCCTCGGACTTGAGCAAGTTCGAGAGCTCCCGTTCCCGATCCTCCGCTTCGGAGCGCAGCCGCGCGGCTTCCTCCCGGAGCCGCGCGTTCGTCGAAGCCTCCGCGGACTCCGCCTCGCGCGCCGTGCGTTGGTACCGCGCCATGTCAGCCTCGCTCCTCGCGGCCTCCGCGCGCGCCGCGTCGGCGGCGGCGATGGACGCGGCGAGCTCCCTCTCCTTGACCGCGATTTTAGCAGCCGCGTCGTCTCTCGCCTCCTTGGCCTCGTTCGCGAACCGAGCGAGTTCAGCCGAGTTTACCCGCGCAGCATCGGTGGCCTCCGCCCGGGCGGTGGTCTGCACCTCGCGGAGCCGAGCCTCGGCGTCCTCGGCGGCGGCGTGCGCCGCGGCAGCCTTCGCCGCCCACTCGCGTTCCTTTTCTTCAGACTGGATACGCAGCGCGTCGATGTCAGCCGCGAGTTGCGTCTCGCGCGCCTCACGAGCTTCCCGTTCGACGCGCGCGGCGTCCGCGGCGGCTTTGGCGGCGGCCTCTTTACCGGTGTCCTGGGCGGACTTCAGCGCAGCCTGCGCGGCGGCGTTGGAGTCCCGCACGGACGCCTGAAGGGCGCGGATCTCAGTCTCGGCGTCGTCGCGCGACTCCTCCGTCGCTCGCAGCCGCGCTCTCAATTCCTCCTCGACCGCGTTCGCCCGTGAACGCAGCTCGGACGCTTCGTCGCGCAAGGACTCCTCGAGCGCGCGGCGGTCCTCCTCGGCGGCGCGCGCGGCGAGCGCCAGCGCGCGTTCCCGCTCGTCACGGTCCGCGCGAACCGTGTTCTGAAAACCTCTCAGCTCCGACTCCAACTCCGCCCTGGCATCCGACGCCATCCGGAGCCGTTCGTGAAGCTCCTTCTCCTTCTCCTCGCTCTTGGCACGTATGGACTCAATCTCCGCGTCGAGCTGCGCGCGCCTCTCGCGCCTCTCGGCGGCCAATAACTCGTCGTGAGCGCCGCGCTCAGCGCGAACGGTGCTCTGCAACTCCCGGAGTTCAGCCTCGGCGGCGTCGTTCTTCAATCGCAACCGACGAAGTTCCTCGTCGGCGACCCTCGCGCGCTCCTCGCTCGCCTCCGCGGCGGCGCGCGCCGTCTCACGCCGGATCCGCTCCTGGAACGTGCTCTCCGACTCCGCGGCGAGGTCACGCAGCGCCGCCACCTGGTTCTCCAGTTCCCGCTCGCGCGTCTGAGCCGCTCGTAACATTTCACTCGTTTCATCGCGAGCCGTGCCTTGTAAATCCCGTAACGCCGCCTCAACCTCGGCTCGGTCGTTGCGCGCCAGCGCGAGGTCGCCCATCAACACGTCCGTCGCCCTCCGCATCTCCTCGAGCTGCGCCGCGTGCGCGACGTCCCTGTCGACCAGCGAAGCCCGGGAGCTCGCCTGTAACTCCCGGAAAGAACCCTCGAGGTCTTCCCGCGCCGATCGCTCGGCTTCGAGTTTATCGCGCAAGGAAGTCGTGAGCGTCTCGGACTCCGCCTTGAGCCGCGCGATCTCGTCCGCGAGTTGCATCTCGCGGCGCGTGGCGGACGCCGCGGCGTCGCCGGCGATCTCACGCGCGCGGGATTCCGCCCGGACGGACTCCTGCATCGCTCGAAGTTCAAACTCGGCGACGTCCCTCGCATCCGCCGCTTCAGACGCCAGCCGCTCCACCCGCGTCGCCTTCTCCGTGTACTCCCTACGCCGTACCTCCGCGTCCGCGCGGAGCGCCTCCACCTCCGCCGCGAGCTTCGCCTCCCTCGCCTTGCTCTCGGCGACGGCGGCGGCGACGGACGCGGACTCCGTCGCGTCGCTCGCCCTCGCCGACATTTGCAACCGCCGCAACTCACCCTCCGCGTCGATCCTCAAACGCGATTCGGACTCGAGCTTGTTCGCCCACTCGCGCTCCTTGTCACGGACCCGCGTGCGTAACGCGTCGATCTCGTTCTGCAGCGTCTCCTCCTGCGCACGTCCGCGCGTTCGCTCCTCCCGCGTGGTCATCTGCGTCGATCGGAGTTCGTTCTCCAAGTGGCGCCGCGCGTCGGCGTCTTTCCTCGCCCGCGTTTGCAGCGCCTTGAGCTCCTCGGACGCGGCGGCGGCTTTGGACCGCCACTCGAGGACCGCCGCGGTGGACGCGCCGGGTGGCGCGCGCTGATTGGCCAGTTTGGCGAGGTCCGCCGCGCGCAAGCCCGCGGACGCCGCGGCTACGGTGCGGTAGCCCCGCTTTTTTTTCTCGGCGGCGGCGGCGAGAAGAGCCTTGCCGCCGTGCACCGCATCGGAATCGAACGATTCATCGTTCAACGCGTTCACATCCGCGTCGTCGTCGTCGCCGTAAGGGTTCACGCCCGTTCGCACCGTGGACGCCAGGGTGCTGTATGATAGGACAGACTCGGAGTCGGAGTCGCGACGGATTGCAGATTCGTCGAGCTCCGAATCCGACGCGCTCCAGAGGCTGGACGCGTCGTCCGGTCGGTTCGCATCCCGGTCTTTGCCGTTACTTTGGCCGTTATACCGCGCCTCGATGCGTCGCTTCGTGCGCTCCGGCCCCGGGTCGCGCCATCGGTGCGGGCCGGGCTCGCCGTCGTCGGATGACGAGTCCGGGAAGTCCTCGTCGCGGGTCGCGATTCTCGAATTGTGATTTTGGTCGCGACGCCGAGGCCGATCGTCGGTGCCGGTGACGCGCCGGTGGAAGCTCGGCGATCGCGGCTGAACCTCGACGCGTGCCCCGCGCCCCGTGCGTTTTAAACGCTCGCGGCACGCGTGCAGCCACTGCGCGAGCGCGCGCCACGACCCGCGCGAGACCTTCGCGTCCAACCCGAGCCGCCCCATGAGCCTCCACAGCCCGAGCTTGCGAAGCCGCTGCCGCGTGTGGACATCGCGTTCGGCGCAGGCGCGCTCGTGGCGGTGCGATGCGTCGCGCCAGTGAGACACCTGCGCATACAGCGCGTCGCGTTCCTTGCGGAGCCACACGAGCTCCGCCTCGGCGTCCGCGCCCCGCAGCGCCATGGCGACCGCATCGCTCAGCTCGGAATCGTTCTCCTCGGAGCGGTCGAGGCGTGGACGCGCGCCGGGTGGGTCGCCACTCCCGCGCCGTGCGTCCGGGTTCAGCTGAACCGGTTCAATCTGCCCCCGCGTGTCATACTGAACCGCCACCGGCGCCGAAACCCTCGGGGTCGGATCGACGAACGAGGGCGGTCGTCTCGGCAAGAGCAGCTCCGGCGGGGGCATCGCTATGGGTGCCGCCCCGGACTGCGCTAACGCTGACGCGCGCTCCATCGCCGCCCGTTCTCTTCGCGACAGGGTTCCCTCCGGCGGCGGTTGCATCTTGTTACCGCCGCCGCCGCCCGGTGGTGGGTGGTGTCGCCCGTTGGGATCGTACATGATCCCCCCCACCCGTGGGGTCGCTAAGCTAGGCTACGACGGGTCTGAGTCGGGGTCGGCACCGAGAAGACTTTTGACGAGTTTGAGTTTGAAAACCAAATGCCAAATGCACATCGAACGACCCAGGAACGACCCTTCGTGAACCCGCGTTTTTGGCGCGTCCCGAAGATTTCCAAATCAACCCTCCCACTTCCCAGCCGCGTGGTCTCTTGGCAAAAACCGAATCTGATTCCCTCGCGCATTTCGTACGAAGCGCGTGACTCCTCGCGAAATATCAACGCGAATACTTTTTGTGCAACGTGACTCCGCACCGCGCAATTTTTCTATTTATCATTGGAAGTACATCCAATTTTCGGAATCCATCGTGTGCCCATCTCCTCTGGGTGATAGACCAGGTTGGATTAGGTTTTCCAGAAGGCGAAATTGGTTTCCTTTGGACTTCTTTGACTAGCGCTCGTAGATATTTTGTTTGAGATTTTTGGATGGGAAAAAGTGCACTTTTTTGTTTTTCAACGAGTTCGACGCGAAGGAATCGCCGCCGGTCACCCTCGACGCGCACGCCAAGCGACCGTGTACATCGGTTCGCGCGGCACGTGTTCGAACGGTAACACGCGTTAGTTCTCTACGCGACCCAAAAGAGAGCGGTACCCCCCCCTTGGTTCGTAGGGAGGGCCTGTAAAACCAAGGGGGCGGGGCCCGGGCGCTTTCGAGGAAAAGCCCGGCTCTGGCGAAGTCAGTGAGTTTTTTCCCGCAAGGGGCGCATCCTTGAGGAGGCACGCGGGCCGGAGAACGCACGCGAACGATACGATGACGGGCACAGACACAAAGAAGGCCCTGGGTGCGCCGAGAAACAAGGTGCGTGGGGTTTTAACATCGACCGCGGGACGCACGGTGGCGCCCAATGCGACGCGCCTTTCCTTCCGTTTGTGAGCCCAACAACTCACTCACGTTTCTCCCCTCGCTTTTTCCCCGCAGATGGCGCTGTTGAACGAGGTTGCCGCCGCGCCGAACACGACGCACGCGGGCGGGCAATACGGAGACGGGGGTAACATACTGACACAGCAGGTACGCCTCGGCCCTGACCCGGGACATTTCCTCCGGTTCGAGCGCACCGCACGCGCAAATTCCGACCCGCCGAGTCGACGTTCACACCATCCATCACTCACCTCGAAGAATATTATTTTTCCCCCGCAGGCGTTGTTGACGAAGCCGGGCGCCTTCGTCCGGCCTCCCTTTGTCGCGGCCGCCCACCCCGGCGCGCCACCGATGGGGTTCCCACCCGGGTACGGCGTGTACGGAGGCATGGGGCTGAATGGTCCCGCGCCGCCCGTACCGCCGCCGAGGCAATGGCCGGGCTCGATCGGCTCCATCGCGGAGCTGACCGCTCACGGCCATCCCATCCTGGCGAGCCATCACCCGGCTGCGAGCGAGCAGAAGCGACCGTGGGTGCGCCTGATGGGTGACCCGCCCGATGCGACGCCACAGGCCGGCGCCGGGAGCGGCAGCAGCGGAGGCAACGTCCTGACGTACTCGAGCGGCCCGACCGACCGCAGCTCCCTCGGGGGTAGCGGAGCCTCGGAGAACACCTTTGACTCGTACGGGCGCGGAGGCGTGGCGTATCCGCCCGGGTTTTACCCGCCCGCCGGGTACGGACGAAGCGCGCCTGCGGGCCCTTACGCCGCGTACGCGCCGCCGCCGCCGCCGCCGAAACCCGTGGGCTTCCTCGTGGAGGCGGGAGAGGACAAGAAGCGAGGCGAGGATTCGCCCCAAGCAGGTGCGCGCCGACTCATCTCAATCCCCCTTGTTAGTTTTTTTGGTTTTTTTTGGCATTGCCAAATCAAAACCCAAATCCAAACGCCGCCCGACTCTTACGATGTTCTCATCCCCCCACCACATCCCCATTTATTGAAACAGACGCGCCGACTGAGACGAACGGCACCGGCCTCGTCGTGGTTCATTCCTCGGCGGCGCCCGCGCCCGAGACGGCTCACAACCCGCTGGCGCACCGAACCAAATCGCTCCTCGGCGCTCAAACCTTCGCGGAGGTTCAGACGATGTTACTGCGTCAGCAGGGTGCGTACGAGCGCCAGCTGCTGGACCTCCACCGCGTGGTCCGCGTGCAGTCCGACATCATCTGCTCCATCACCAAGCAGGACGGCGTCGACTCCAAGGATGACGGCGCGACGGATGCCAGAAATTTCCGCGAAAAGTCTAAATCGCCAGATTCCGACCAGAGCAAGGAGTTGAAGCTCGGCGTCAAGTCGACGCAAGGCAGC
>Ga0257106_1000466_pt1 | contig 24032 bp, 18 predicted proteins | sample LP_taG_3_FD_190177 | JGI IMG/M metagenome (GOLD analysis project Ga0257106, IMG submission 190177) | Marine microbial communities from Northeast Subartic Pacific Ocean, Canada - LP_J_2011_P26_10m | ecosystem: Environmental > Aquatic > Marine > Oceanic | place: Canada: Northeast Subartic Pacific...
TACAAGGATACCGGGAACCCGATCGCCTATCATAGCGAATGGCTGATGCGCAGCCGGGAGTCGGACTACGACTATGGTAGCTTTATCGAGCTCACACGTATGCTTGATGAAAGCAAGACAGATGAAGCAACTCTAAATCGGATTACCAACCCCGACATGTTAGCTCTAAACGCGGTCGTTCGGGGATACGATGCGGACTGGGATACTATTACCGTAGACCGAGGCAAGAACGCCTACTTTTATCGACCAAAAGACGGAGATGGATGGATGCTCCTCCATTGGGATGGAGACCGGGTCTTCGACCGGAATAACCAAGCGATCCTCGGAGGAAGAAGAGGGGTCAACACGTATTTTAATCGCCCCTTCATCCGCCGCCGAATGAATTACTACATGACTAAATTGCTGGACGAGCACACCAAAGACTCTGCAAGGACTCTTGCCTGGATGGATGCGGAAACCGCCGCGGTTTCAGGGTCAGGCATCAACATGACAAAATCCCACTATACGAACTGGTTCAACAGAAGAGAAGGTATCGCACGGAACTTTATCACTTCAAATGTCGCCAATACTTCCTTTGCCGTCACAACTCCGCGAGCTCCAACCTCAGAAGATGTCATCACCTTAGAAGGAACTTCACCTCCAACCGCCTTTTTTATTCGGGCCGTCGGTCAAGATGAAACCTCATTTTCGTGGACCAGCACAACTGCCTGGGAACTTGCTGGTGTCGTTCTTCAACAAGGTAGCAACAGCCTGAACATCGAGGGGGTCGATCACGAAGGAAACGTTGTCGAACAGACTCAATTTACCATCACCAAAACCGGCAACGCACCTCCCGTAATTACTCTAGACTCATCTCCAAACTCACGAAGAATCGATCTAGAGGAAACCATCACGCTGGACACCACAGGAACTTTTGATCCAGAGGGAGGAGCCGTCACAATCAATTGGACCGCGCTCCCTGATACTGGCGTTAACTTCGCGATCGATGGAAGTAATCTGACTGCAAGTTTTTCCCAACCAGGTTTCTATATCTTCACGGCGGAAGCCAGCGATGGCAGCGGGAATTTAGCAACCAAATCGGCAGCCGTCTCCGTGCATCTTGATAAGGGTTTCTCAAACTTTGGAGACCCTATCCTCGGGGACTTCTGGACCATTTCTAATGCGCCCAAACATGATAACTCGTCAAACGGGGCCCACTATTCCCTGCAGGACCACGAAGGTCGCTTAACACTTAAAATCCCAGTCAGCGAAGTTCCCCTGGGACTTCCCGAGCCAGACCTGCCCCCCGCAGTGAACTACATCGATTTCGGAGCAACCTGGAAATATGATGATTCCAATGAGGAGCTTACAGGGACCTTTGCCCAACCAAACTTTGATGATTCCAGTTGGAGCTCCGGCCCCGGATTCCTCGGCTTTAATGAAGACGGCCTTCCCGGTCCTGGCATGCAGACCGGAACCCTAAGGCGCGACCGAAGCAATAATCTGATCACTTACTACTTCAGAAATAAGTTTGAGTTCACTGGCGACCCGATTGGAGCTAAACTTTACATCGACCATATTGTCGATGATGGAGTCCGCTACTATCTTAATGGCCAAGTTCTAGGCTCTGTTCGCCTTCCTGCCGGAGAAATTACCTCTAAAACTCCTGCCACTGGCCTACCTTCCAGCCTGGAAGATGTGATTGCCGAAGACGTTCTAGTCCTTGATGTCTCTTCTGCAATTGTTAGCGGAACAAACGTCTTTGCTGCCGAAGTGCACAACTCAAGCTCAGGTAGCAGCGATCTCGTCTTTGGGGCACGAGTTGACATTGCCGCTAACCCATCCGGCAATGATGCTCCGAACCTTGATGACGTCCTTCACCCATGGGTTAAACGACAGCTTCCCGAGGGCGATTGGGCCCTCGAGACCGAGATAAAACTCGAGAAAGTACAATTCGGAGAATTCTACGCCGGCTTGCTTGTCGAAGCTCAACAAGGAGAGAGCGCTTTTCGCTATGGTATCGGATTTAAAGACGGAGACAGCATTGCCTCCATACGCGTAAATCCTTCTGGCACGTCTGAAACGATGACCAGCGTGCCTGCTCTTGATTCCGATCTGGCAGTGATTCGACTGGAACGCAAAGGCAACCTTCTCAATTTCTACTGGTTAAAGGATGGAAGCCCAACGCAAATTAACCAGATCACCCTGCAGGAAGGAACGACCTTCAGCACCGGTGGGGTCTTCGCCTCAACGGAAATAGAACAGTCCCTTGAAGTTAGTTTTGATTACACCATGCTTATTGGATCTGATGCCGACTTTACGACATGGATGTCCACGAATGGGCTCGCCGATCCAAATGCCGAGTATGAAAATTCAGGGCTTACAAACCTCATGGCCTATGCCTTGGGTCGCGACCTAAATCCCAATGTAACTCCAGCTTTGATCAGAAATGGTGATCTGATTGGCTTCAGCCATCGTCAGCGTATCGTCGGTGGTCAAGTCCGCTATCAGGTCGAAAAATCCACAGATTTAGTGAATTGGCTATCTGCCGGAGACCTAAGTCAAGATGGCGAAGCGATCGTAAATCAAGACGGAACGTTCACGGTAAATTTACTCAGCAATATCCCTACGTCCAGTCGTGATAAAATCTACTTCCGCCTTGTGGTAAACGCTTTTTAATTAGCCGGCACAATCTTCTGTAAAAGACCAAGATAATTCCTAGCGATCGCGGTGCCCCCAAACCCAGAGGGTTGGCACTACGATTACGCTGAGAGTCATGGTTAGCAAGACCCCGATTCCGCAGAAGAATCCCATTGATTGCAGGGTTTCATTAGAAGCAAAACAAAGCGAACCGAACCCCACTACAGTCGAGAGCCCACAGAAAAAGATTCCTTTTCCAACTCCATTCCAGACCTTGGCTAAATCTCCACCGCTCCTTCTTAAAGCGAAAATCAGGTGGATGCTATAGTCAATTCCAGTTCCCACAATCAGGGGAATCGCCATGCTACTTAGGAAGTTCCATGGCTTTCCTGCTACTACGACCAAGGCATTTACCAACAGCAGCACAGTCAAAAGAACTCCTGCAGTCAGGACTGCATCCTTCCACGATCGAAAAACCAAAATCAAAGCTACTAAAAGAACCAAGGTTGCCGGAATGAAAAGAAGGTATAGATCATCTTTCACACGCTTCAAAAGAAGTAATCGCAACATCTCCCAACCCGAAACCGTCACGTCTACTGTGTTTAAAACCTGTAAATCCTTAGCAGTTTCCGCAGTCACAATTTCCCTTAATTGAATACGACCCGAAAAAAAACCTTCCTCATGGTAAAACTTGCGGGCAAAGGGGTCAAGTTCATCGGGAATATCTCCCAAATTCTTTAGCACTAAAGAATCTAAGGCTCTTCCTTTTTCGTTAAAACCCGCTCTCTCCATCTCCGCAAGAATCGTTTGAGAGTTTTGCGAGATTTCGTTCCACAATTCAGCATTAATAATACGCGCCTCACGGTTCGGCAAAACCTCAACGGGCCACTCCGATCTTGTAATCAAACCCGATTCCTTGAGTCCATTAATTTTTTCTTCTGCAACCTTAAGGGAATCCCTTACTTCATCCACCGTTTGTCCCTTTGCAACTAATGACAAGTTACGTCTTGAAAAGGCAGGGAATTGATTTTGCATGATTTCAAGCGTTTGCGCAGCTTCACTCACCTCGGGCTCAACCATCGATACGTCAAACTCGATTTCAGGCTGGCCAAGGGAAACAAAAACACCGACTGATCCAATCAGAGATACCAAAAGAAAAGCTAACGCTAATCTTACCCCTGGAAATGGAGGCCTAAGTAAATGACAAGGCTGCTTTCTGGGGAACTTCTGGAGAGCCAGTGGCATTAACCACAGACAGATAGCTGCCCCGACCACCAGCCCCATAAGGACTACTCCCCCCAGTTGCTGAACTCCCTTAAAGGTGCTCAACATAAGGATTCCAAAAACAACCGCGGTGGTTAAAGCCGCCCAAAGAATCCCCGGAGCCATCTCACGCCGTAGAGAAGCGGGCGACTGTCCCGCTGATGACTCACGAGCGATCACAACGCCGTAATCGATCACCAATCCAAGAAGAATGGCGGCAAACCCAACACTTACTAAATTCAAAGTCCCATAAATCCAGCCAGCTAAGCCCAAGGTAATTAGAAAAACCAACCCAAGAATGGCTCCAAGCACCAACAATTGGACAAAACTTCGTTGTGTCAGAAGAAACAGAAGTCCAACAATGATTGAAGTAATGGCGATGGTTCCTGACATATCTTTTTCCATTCCCGAGCCAATTTCAGCGCTAAAAACCGGCCCACCTGTTAGAGTGTAGGTAAATCCTTCTGATTTCCATTTATTGGCTGACTCACGGATTTGATTCACCCATTTAGCATGTTCTCGGTATTCCAAGCCTAGGTCCGTGTTTGCAATCATGACCAACCAAAAACGGCCATCTTCGCTTTGATAATCAAAGCTATTGCCCTGCAATTGGTTGATCGTTGGATGACTCAAAAAACCCAAAGGATCATAAGCCGCCATCGTCGCTTCGCCTTGATCTAGGGATAGAGCCACCTTTTCCTTAGACTCCGTTAGTAGCGCCTGAATCTCAGCAGGTTCCCTTAGCCGATTCGTAAATTTTTCAACTTCGATGGGGTCAGAATCAGCCCAGAGCCTTGCGAGACTCTTAGCGAAACTTTTGGGGTCATCATCAAAGCTGGCTCGATATTGAATCCGAGCATCCGGAAGACTCTTTTCTAAATGATCGGCCAATTCGGCGACGTCTTCTTCAAAAATTTCGTCGTCATGCTTTAGCAGAAGAATTACCCGATGATCATCATCGAAATATTCCCGAAATACCTGTAATGCTTCTACCTCGGGAATCCCATCAGGCAAAATCTCGAGGACGTCGGTTGCAAAGCTCAAACGATTCAGACCGCTTATAGAAATGAAAACGATCACTCCAAAAATCAGATAGAACTGGATCGGGCGGCGCACCCGCGGATATTGACTACTCTTTAAGAAATATCGACTTCCTAGATTGAGAATGTCCTAAAAAAATAGATGATACACCTATGGTTCGTTCTGGTGTCCTCTTGCTCTTTCTTTCGCTTCGAATTTTTGCAGATGAAGCCGCTCCACTTAGAGAGGCACTTAAGAAACAAGCAGCTCACAAATCCGTTGTGGCGACCTTCCGCCAAACCAAAAGGGTTCCTGCTTTGACAGATGATATCAAGACGATGGGAAAGCTCTGGCTGATTCCGGGAAAAGCTTTTCGCTGGGAGCTTGGAACACCAATCAGGCAGGCGATCGTTTATAACGGAGCTAAAGTCTTGATGATCGACGAGCTCAAAAAAACAGGCGAACGGCTCTCACCCGACGATCGTTCGGTAAAGCCCTTATTTCTTACTCTAGGAATGGGTGAAGAAGCGTCATTCGATGAGATGCTGAAAGCTTTTACAATCACCAGTACTAACGAAGCCAAGGGGCGTTATAATGCGACATTTTCGCCCAAACAACGATCGGTTAAGAAGATCATCAAGTCTCTTCTAATGCAGGTGAATCTTGAGGCCTCTTTTGTCGAACGCATCGGCTGGATCCAGAGAGACGGCACCGAAACCATGACCGAGTTTTTCACGCCTAAACTCAATATTACGATCCCCAGCAGCACTTTTAAGGTTGATGAATCCGCTTATCGCTGGAAGGAGTGATGAAGCGCTATTAGTCCAACTAGACATGGTTTGAGATCGCAGTTTCAATGAATTGAAGGACCTCTTTTCGGCCAGTTCGGGCTGTTATCGAAGTCTCGAAATAAATCGGATTCCCTTCACTAAAATCCCTCATCTTTTCCAAGAATAATCCAATATTCTTTAGGACGAGCTTAGGTTTACTCTTGTCAGTCTTCGTAAAAATCAGAGCAAAAGGCAACTGGGCCTCGATAAGCCAAGCGACGAACTCTAGATCTATTTTCTGAGGAGTATGACGAGAATCGATTAACACGAATGTCCCAGTCAACGTTTCCCGATTGAGGAGATAGTCCGATACAAATTCATTGAATTGTTCTCTTTGGGACTTTGACACCTTGGCGTAGCCATAGCCTGGAAGATCGACAAGGTTCCACGCATCATTAATGGAGAAAAAGTTGATTTCTCTCGTACGGCCCGGACTCTTTGAAACCCTGGCTAGGCCTTCCTTATTTGTCAGCAGATTAATCAAGGAGGATTTACCAACATTAGATCGGCCAATGAAGGCGAACTCTGGAAGATCCGGCGCCAAACACCGTTCAAAAGTGACTGCACTTGTCTTAAACTTCGCACTTTGAATTTTCATGAGCTCACAAGATTTCGTTTTGGTTTGATGGGGAACAAGACAATAAGAAACGGCTGCTTTCCGAAGAAAGCAGCCGTAAAAACAAAAATAAAATGATTGTTGCGAACGTGCTTGTGTCGACTAGCGACGGCGACGTGCTGCCAGAGCAAGCCCAGCGAGTGCAGCAAGAAGGCTCGTTGATGGCTCAGGAATAACTCCACCTGCACCAATTTGGATACCTTCGTCAAAAACAACACCAATCCCCGTATCAACATTTTGGACCAAGGTCCCGTAGACGAGTGAATCAGCGGTCAAGGCATCACTGTCAATAATGATGTCGAGTGCACCAGCACCAACAGCATTCTCAGTTCCGAATACCAAACCTGGATCGTAAACTGCGAAGTCAGTTGAGCTAGCAAGATCAGAGCCGTCACCAATTACGAGAAATACGGAAGCGCCCACAGGCACATCTGTTGTTCCTGCAGGAATTGGAGCCGAGCGATTACCGTCAAAGAATCCGCCAACACCAATGCTGTTTGAAAAGGCGGTGTTTCCGTCGCCAAAGGCTGTGAACAATGAACGAACATCATCGACTGACCCTGGAACGGCTGTGAAGGTTCCGGCTGCGACATATCCTGAACCAAGAGCGATTGGAGCACCGGTGTTATCAAGAACAGGAACAGCGGTATTATCAGCTGCGGCTACGTTCAAGAATGAAACGGTGTATGCACTTGCTCCTGAGAACAACCCAATGGCTGTTAAGCTTGCGATTACTGTTTTCTTCATATTAATGATTTTAATGTAAATTTTATGCGGGCTTAGAGATCAGCGTAGAATGCTGGAGCTCCAATTGATACTCCCTGTGGAAGATCTCCGCGGTTTTGGATAACGATTCCCGAGGCAGAGTCAAGAGAAACTTCAGTCGAAACTGCGTCGTTGCTATTACCTGTTGCGGCATCAACAACCTTCCAACCAGCACCTGCTCCACCAAATCCACCGGAAGAATACCAGTAAATATCGAAGTCAGCTCCGCTTGGAATGAAAACGAGATCAGCGCCACCCTGTCCAGCCGATGCTGTGAGAGTGCCTGCTCTGAGAACACCAGGATTACCAGCTTCGTCAAAGGCTGATGAGAGAGTTGCTCCGGCAGGATAGATTGTGCTCAAGTAGTTAAACTGAGTTGTAAGAGCTGGGGTAGTGCCAGTAGTCTTAACAGATCCACTTACAACAATGGAATTATCAGCACCACGGTTTTGGATGATGAGACCGTCGGTATAAACCAAAGTTACTGTCGCACCGTCAACGTCGTTACTTTCGCCGTTTGCTGGATCAACTTGCTTCCAACCTGCACCGACGCCACCGAAACCACCGGAAGAATACCAGTAAGTATCAAATGCGCCTGAGCCGTCTGGGACAAGAACGAGATCAGCACCACCTTGTCCGGCAGAGCCAGTCAAGCTAGCTCCATCAGCACCAAAAACAGAAGCAAGAGTCTGTGGAGCGCGGACTGTTACAGTGTTCTCTACCTCGAGGTTGTCTAAGAGTTCAGCAGGAACGGAAATAGCTCCACCTGCAACTGTTCCAACGACAACTGCACCAGCAGCGTCCCCGTCGACAACTTCAACGATCACTGAGCCGTCAGCCACCTCGCCGCTTGCGAGAGTGATGGCCCCATTTTCAGCTGTAGCAACTGTGCTAGTAGCAAGAGGTGCTCCGAGAAGGCGGAGACCAACGTAGTTGAACTGTTGGTTAATTTCGAGTGTCTCGTAGCCAACGGGCTTGGAGACCGATTCTTGGGCAGCGGCACTGCCCATGAGGAGGGCGCCAAGCCCAAAAGCTGCAGCTGCTTTAAGAGTAGTAGTTTTCATTTTTGTTTTCTTTGCTGTTTTAGTTGAAGTCCTCCCGACATGACGTCGACAGGTTTCGCAGGCAATCCGATGAGAAGTTACCGTAAAAGAGCGGGAGACGTCAATGGCATTCTTCAAAGTTTTTGAGAAAAATCATTGTAGTTCATATAACAATAACACTTTGCCTCGAGCTCCCGTAGGTAAGAGCTTTCTTGTCACGGTTACCAAGCAGAAATCTGCTTAAACTGATCAAATCGCTCGGAAAAATCATTTTTGCCGGCCGCTTCGAGCGATTTCGTTGAGAAATTTTCGCAGGTAAACGATGCAAGGATTGACCCGTTGACTACAGCCGTTTTCAGTTGGTCAAAGGTCGGTGCCACTGCCCCTTCTGCGGCTAAGGTTCCAATCAAACCGCCAAGAAAGGTATCTCCAGCTCCAGTCGGATCTGCCAAATCCCGCAGCGGCCACGCCCCACAGCGGAAAAAAGCTCCATCAGGACCAAATAATTGGGCGCCAAACTCACCAAGTTTTACCACAACGTAACGAGGTCCTTTTCCCAATAACCTTTCTCCCGCGAGAATAAGGTTGTTCGTTTCAGCGAACTCCCGAGCTTCGCTTTCATTAATGACCAAAAGATCAATACGCTTGAGAACATCATGTAGCTCTTCGTTCGCCACAGTGATCCAAAGATCCATAGTATCAGCGACCACAAATTTTTTCTCCGCATGACATTGATCCAGCATCTGAAGCTGGTTGATGGGAGCCATGTTGGCCAAAACAACGAACGGAGCATCAGCAAGTCCATCAGGAACTGAAACTTGCCAGTGCTCCAAAACATTGATGGCAACATTATGGGTCGTCCGCTCGTTCATGTTTTCGTGATACTCGCCGGTCCAAGTAAACGAGGCCTGCTCCGAGCGCTCCAAGCCGGACAAATCGACTCCTTGTTTACTCAACATCTCAAGATGTTCCTGCGGAAAATCGTTGCCGATGATTCCTACCAGATGCACCGGAGAAGCAAGTTTTGCTGCAGCGAGCGAGGCATAACTAGCGGAACCTCCAAGCAGATTGGTTTCATCTGCCACGGGGGTTTTAACATTATCAATGGCGACCGAACCGCCGACGAGTATTTTCATGATAGTTGAGATAGAATTTTTCGGGTCTCCTCCTTCGGGACAGGCGATGACAGTAGATGAGATACTATCACAACGCGCCGGGCGCCGGCTTGTTTCACCGCCTCTAAATTGCTAGCCTTGATTCCACCAATGCAGAATGCCGGGATATGCATCCCTACTTCCTCTTGCATGGCACAAATCTTACCGAGCCCAATTCCTGGGCGACCTTTTTTGGTCGGAGTAGGAAACAGGGGGCCAAAACCGATATAATCCGCCTTGTCCAATAAGGCCTGACGCGCCTGCCCCAAGGAATGGGTAGAACGTCCTAGTAACATCTCCGGCCCAACTCGCTCTCTGGCTTCCTGAAGGGAACCATCATCTTGCCCCAAATGAAGTCCATGCGCACCGCACTCGAGCGCTAGTTCTAGGTGATCGTTAATCACAAATGGAATTTTGAATTCGTCACAAAGAATTCGCAATTTTAGCGAGAGATCGCGAAGTGCACCGGGATCACGAGCTTTTGCGCGAAGCTGTAAAATTCCAACACCACCAGCCAATAAGGCACGCGAAACATCTTCCGCTTTTTCGCTACTCACGTAGCCGAGATCGCAGATCCCGTAAAGCAGTGCGTTTTCAAGAGCTGATCTCACTCCCCCTTCTTTTCGTTAAGATATTTGGCGACCCAAGCAATATCGTATTTCCCGGCAATAAAATCGGGGTGATCGATTATCTCCTGCTGGAATGGAATAGTGGTCTTAATCCCGCGAATCGTGAACTCGGAGAGTGCGCGCTTCATTCGAGCAATCGCGACCTCACGACTCGATGCTGTCACTATGAGCTTCGCGATCATTGAGTCATAATGTGGGGGAACAGTGTAACCGGAATAAACGTGAGAATCAACTCGCACCCCTTTTCCACCTGGAGCATACCAAAGATCAATAGTCCCAGGACTCGGCATAAAATTATTATAAGGATCTTCCGCATTAATGCGGCATTCAATGGAGTGACCACGCGGCTCTACTCCCAAGACATGACTAGAAACCGGTTCGCCGGAAGCGATACGAATTTGTTCTTTGATGAGCTCACAACCCATAACCTCCTCGGTAACCGGGTGCTCAACCTGGATCCGGGTGTTCATCTCCATAAAATAAAAATCAGTGGCATCGGCATTGACCAAATACTCAATTGTTCCGGCATTCCGATAGCTGATCGATTCTATCAAACGCACCGAAGCCTCGCCCATCCGCTCACGCATTTCGGGCGAAATCAGCGGACTGGGGCATTCCTCGATAATTTTCTGGTTACGTCGCTGCATCGAGCAGTCTCGCTCACCGAGATGAAGGTAATTCCCGTGATCATCAGCAAGGACCTGAAACTCAATGTGATGAGGCTCAAGAACCAACTTTTCAATGTAACAATCTCCGTTATTGAAGCAGGCTTCCGCCTCTTTGGAAGCGGCTTGAAATTGGGACTTGAACTCGTCCTCACTCATCGCTGGACGCATGCCACGACCTCCACCCCCAGCAGTCGCCTTAATCATGACAGGAAATCCAACCTCCTTGGCCACCTTAAGTCCCTCCACTGCATCAGCGACAATGCCATCCGACCCGGGAGTCACGGGAACTCCATTGGCAGTTGCAGTAGCGCGAGCCGCGTTTTTATCGCCCATAGTCCGAATGACTTCCGCCGAAGGACCAATGAACCTAATATTACAGCTTTCGCAAATTTCGGCGAAACGAGCATTTTCCGAGAGAAATCCATATCCGGGATGAATCGCATCTGCTCCGGTGATCTCAGCTGCCGCAATAATACGGTCGGGCTTCAAATAGCTTTCTTTACTGGGACTAGGGCCAATACACACCGAATCATCAGCAAGCTGAACGTGCATAGAATCAATGTCCGCCTCGGAATACACCGCGACCGAATCAACCCCTAATTCACGACAGGCCCGAATGATACGAAGGGCGATTTCGCCACGATTGGCGACGAGGACGCGCTTAAACATGCTAAACTTAGGGGGTTTTATTGAACCCGGAAAAGGTCGTCTCCGAACTGAACGGGAATTCCGTCGTCCACACAAATCTGAATGATTGTCCCAGAGCGCTCAGCCTTGATTTCATTCATCACCTTCATAGCCTCAATGATACAAAGGGTCTGGCCTTCACTTATTGTATCTCCGACATTCACGAAATCTGGATCATCCGGAGAAGGTCTGCGATAAAAAGTTCCTACCATTGGGGAAGAAATCGCTTCACCGGAGGGGCCTTCCGAAGTTCCTCCATCAGGCGCTGTGGCGACTGCTGATGCTGCGGCCGGAACTGGAGCAGCAACCTGACCGCCGCCAGATGGCACCGAGGCAATTAGCTTCTGGATCTCTTCTAAGTCATTGCCCTTTTTGAGCTTAAGATTGAAGTCTTCCTTCTCATACTGGAACTGAGACAAGCCATGCTCGTCCATCAGTTTCATGATTTTGCGAATTTCAGTGAGGTCCACGGAGTTGATAAAAGGTTAGTGAGCGGCCGCTCGGAGCTGACTATGACGAAATTGTAGAGATGAGCAACACCGAACCTTTTCACTTCTTTCCCAAACCGAAAAAAGACTGCGTTTTTCTGACTTTTATTCTCCCATGATTTTCGACAGGTTCCCAAGTAACCGACAGCCATTATCCCGAATTTAGGAACTCTCGGTCAAACCCAACGAAGCCAGTGCTCGAACTGAAAGACGTTTGCTTCACCATCCAAAAAGATGGTGAACCCATAAATCTCGTAGACCGCGCCAGCCTGAAAATACCCCGAGGCCACTTTATGGCTATAGTGGGTCCTTCCGGCTGCGGAAAGACGACACTGCTCAAGACCATTGCCGGGCTCAACCCGGAATCCGACGGCTCTCTCTGGTGGAATGGTCGTAATTTGTCCGAAGACGGGGATCTTGAACCCTACGAAATCGGCTACGTTCCTCAATTTTCCATCGCTTACGATCAACTTAGCGTTGACGAATCTGTCGAAGCTGCGACGCGCCTCCGCGTTAAAACCAAAGGATCCAGCGACCTTGATGAGCGAATTGATAAAGTTCTCGAGGAAACCGGTCTAGCCCCAATCGCGGACCGCCCCGTGAACGTTCTCTCCGGTGGCCAAAAACGCCGTCTTGGACTCGCGATGGAGCTAGTTTCCCATCCAAAACTCCTTCTTTGCGATGAGGTCACTAGTGGGCTTGATCCCCGTTCCGAGCGGGAAATCGTTCATCTCCTTCACGACATTTCCCGCCGCGAGGGACGGATCGTGCTTTCCGTGACCCACTCCCTTGCCCACCTCGAGCTTTACGATTCCATCTTGGTCCTCCACGAAGGCCGGGTCGCTTACCACGGAACTCCGGAACAGCTCACTCACTATTTTTCAGTTGATAACACTGAACTCGTCTACCCCCAGCTTGCAAAGCAAGCCTCGGAAAAGTGGAGAAGCTCATGGCTCAAACACTCTCCGACTTACTACGCTAAACTTGAGCGCAATCGCCAGAATCTCGTCAATCAAGGGAAACTCGAACTCCCTGCGCAAGAATTTGAAAATCCGGATGGGGAAGACGTGGCCGTCGCTCGCGAAGATGAAATCCGGGCTCCCGGTCTACTCAACCAGTTCACCACCCTCCTGGGTCGACGGATGCGGATCTTCTTCCGCGACCGGGGGCAAGTCCTTCTCCAACTCGCCATCCTAATTTGCTTTCCCATTCTCGTGGTCCTCTTTTCACCCAGAGCCAATGAAAACATGCGGAAGTTCACCAATGCCGCAGGCAGTAGCCTTCAGGAACAATATCAAGAACAGGCTAACGTGCAGGCGGATCGCCTTAAAGTTGGCTCCGCAGTCTCTGGAATTATTATGTTCCAGGTCGTTTTGCTTTCCCTGATGGGATCTAACAACGCGGCACGAGAAATCGCCGGAGAACGCCAAATACTAGAGAAAGAAAAATTTGGAGGGGTTAGTCCGATCGCATACCTCATGAGCAAAGTAGTCTTCTTGTCGGGGCTGGTTCTTGTTCAATCCCTATGGATGGCAGGCTTTGTGGAGCTATTTTGGTCATTTAAAGGCAGTTTTGCGGATCACGCTATTTTTCTCGTTTTGGTCAATGCCGCCATGACCTCGATTTGCCTCGGGATTTCCAGCTTGATGCGAACAGCTGAAAAGGCCTCCCTTCTTTCAGTCTATCTGGTCGGCTTCCAACTTCCTCTCTCAGGCGCTGTTTTGGCACTGCCGGAGAATATCGAACCCCTCACCCGCCCCTTCATCTCTGCATATTGGGCCTGGTCGGGGAGTGTTTCTTCCCTTTCAGGAGACTATAAGTCAGCTCTTACCGCAATCAGCGAAACAGAGCTTTCTCCCACAAACATCTGCTTTTTCATCCTCCTAATCCATATTATGGTTGGCCTCGCCGCCTCATGGGTCGGCACCAGTCGCCCACAATGGGAACACTAACCTCAAATTCAATTTTCAATCATGGCTCGTCGCGCTAGCTCAGGCGTTAATACCGGAGCCCTCATTATCGGGGCTATCATTTTTATCCTTCTACTTGGAGGAGGTTACTGGTTCCTTAACAGGAAGCCATCTGGCTTCGATGCTCCTGAATTGGATATCGAACAAGCGCTCAGTAACAGCCGAAGCCTTTCAGGCAATCGCTATCAGGTCACCGGCAAACTCATCGACCGTAACATCGAATCAAACGGTCAAATCATCACAATTCAGCTCGGAGAAGAAACCAATCCAAAGTTCCTCCCCATCATGATCCCCGAGGGCTTCAAAAATGGAAACCTCAACCAACAAGCTCAATACACTTTCCTCATCCAGTTCAATACCGTTGGTCTCGCAGTTGCAGAAGACGTAAAACAGCTCTAGGCTCGTAAAGGTCGTAACCAAAGTTATGAAAATTATCCCACTCACTCTGGCGCTTGCCCTCCCCGCTCTCGGTCAGGTCTACACTCCCCCTGCTCCCACCAATAATCAAAATGCGACCCCAACCGATACCGTTGTTCGCTCAAATCCCAACGAATCTTCGGGCGGGGGCAACAACGCGAATGGTGGACTTCTCGGGAATGAGGTCGGCTTCTTTGATCCCACCAATGATACCATCTCTTGGAATGGAAAAACCTGGGCGGCTAGTAATAACCGTCTAGTAGCCGCTCGGTTTGAGAAATATCTAAACGAACCCGAGGAAGCTACCGTCGCGGCTCAAGAATACCGCGATAACATCGATGAAATTCTTAACCTCCTCTCGCCTCACCATAAAGGAGGTCCCGTCTTCCTTGATGCCGTAGCCCTTCTTCCAAAAGCATCAACCTACCCTGGCGATGCCAAGCTTTGCGATTCCCTGAGTAACGCCATTTACACCGCTATTCTTTCTCGGAAGGCCGATAACCGATCAAAGGAACTTCTAGCCCGCATGGAGCGCGAGAAGAAAAAGGCCATTCTTGATGCCGACTGGAAAGCCCGCACCGAGCAAGACCCCAACGTTGGTAATACGCGCCCCGTTGAAGGCGAGAATAAAGAACAAACTCAACCAGCCCAGCAGGTTGGTCGCGGAGCCCAATCGCTTGCATACGCCGAGCACGTTCGCCGGATTTCCGAAATTGAAGCTCAGAAAAAGACGCGCGAGCTTGAACAAAAAGTCAAAACCGAACTCTCCAAAGTCCAATATCAAGCCCTCATGGTGCAGTTCTTCGTCCAGCGTCGCTTTAAACATGTCATTATGGCTTCCCGTTTCTACAACCAGATTTGGAAAGAAGGAGACGGCACTCTTTACATCGATCAAGACTCCGACATCAATAAAGTCTTCAGCGAAAGCCTCGGTGTCAGCCCGACTGTTTCCACGCTCGACTCGTTGTCCCACGAAGCCATTCGCGATGTCGACAAGGGCGTTGAGGTTTTCGAGTTTCTCGTCGCCCGTGGCGAACTAGAATCTGCATCCAAACGCCTTGCCGAGGCGTATCTCGTCGGAGAATTTATGCCTTCCGTCAACACACTCGAGCGAGATAAGAAGCGTAAAGTCCTCGAATTTGTTCGAGGCTCTAATGTGCTTCTCAATGCCATCGACTCGAAGGACTACGCGAAAGCCACCGAACAGATCAACGAACTCAGAAGAAAGGCTGATGATTTTGATGCGACCAAGGCACAGGCTGCCGTCGCAACCTTCACCCGCGCCAGTGACATGCAAATTATGATGGCCAAAAATCACCTGGCGGCCAAGGACATGGAAAAAGCACAAGGTGCAATTCGAAGCGCAATGGAAATCTGGCCGCAAAACCCCAAGCTGGTAGAATTTGATCGCCTCGTAGATGCAGGCGGTTCCCTCATTCAAATCCGTAACGACTTCGATCGCCTCTTCGCCGAGAAGAATTACCGCGAAGTCTTCCGCCGCCGCTTTGAATTTGGGCCCAGTATTGATGGCGATGAAGACCGTACCGCCAAATTCCGCCAGATCATGGAAAACATCACTGCGATCGAGACGGCAGTTAAAGGTGCTGAAAAGATGAGTAACATCGGCCAGAACTATGCGGCTTGGGAAGAGCTCTCGGAAGTTCACGAACGCTTCCCGGACGATCCCGTCTTGAACCAAGTCATGACCAAGCTGGCGCCAAAAGTGGCTGACTTCACCATCGCTCTTAACAATGCGAACAAACACGAAGAGCGTGGCAACCTTGGATCAGCCCTCTCATGGTTCTACAAAGCCAAGCATCTTCACCCTCTGAGCGAAAAAGCTGACACTGGCATTAAGCGATTGGTGCAACTTGCTCTCCAGTGAAGTCAACCCTTCAGATCTTTAAAGCGGGCCCGACCAAGGTGACTCGTTTTTTTCGGCCTCTAGCTTTACTGGCCTTCCCCGAGCCTTCTTAAAAAATCAAAGGAGTAAATTCCCGTGCTATGCCCATCAGCCCAGAAAAACTGGACCGCGTAACCTCCAACAACTTGATGCCGGCGAAGCGCAAAGCTCTTGTTAGTGAGGATCACCTTGGGGACCAAAACCTTGCCCGTTACATCGGGCTCACCCTGACAAGCTGCACAGGGACATGCTCGGCGCAGCTGTTCGAAATTTAGATAAGTTTCACCCCCATCATCCCAAGCCAAGGCGACCTCATTTCCAATCATGGCAATGTTCTCCAGTTTAATGACACTCATAGCTTTTTGATCCGCGGGCCGAAGATCGCCGACCCCACACGGACAATCGTCGAACCTTCTTCAATCGCTACCTCAAAATCCCCACTCATCCCCATACTCAAGCCCGGAAGCTTTTGCCCTGAGGTCGCTTCAAGCTCTTCCTGCAACTCGCGCACTTTCGCAAACCATGGCCTGGCATCCTCAGGAGTTGCGGCACGTGGTGGAATGCACATCAAGCCCTGCCAATCGAGATGGGTCAGCTCAGACATCTCCTCCAAACTCCCCCTCAGTTCATCGGGAGAAAATCCGTGTTTGCTCTCCTCCGCTCCGATATTGACCTCCAGATAGATCTTGGAAGTTAGCCCCAACTCGCCCGCAACCCGATTGGTGAAGCGAGCCAATTTCATTGATGCCAAACTATGGATCACTGGGAAAAGCGGGAGCACCCTCCGAATCTTGTTTCGTTGCAGTCCTCCGATGAAATGCCATTCCAAATCGTGCGGAAGATTTGGTATCTTTTCCTCACCCTCTTGCAATCGATTTTCGCCAAATAAGACCTGCCCCGCATCAACCACCTCGCTTACAACTTCTACCGGCCAGGTCTTAGAGACCACCAGTAAATCAACTTTGCGTCCGGAACGAGCAGCAGCCTTAGCTACCCGACCTTTGACCACCTCCAAGTTCTCGGCGATGTGGGACATATAATTTACTCCCCTCGCTCCAAAACACCCGCAAGTTTGCTGGCCTTCACCGCGCCAACAAGATCACGTAAAACCGCTAAACCCTCACGCTTAGTCGCATCCACTCCACTTGGCCATTCCGGAGTATCATCTAGATCGGCAACCTCATCCTTCGCCTGCCGCATGTGTCGCTGAGAATCATTTTCCAAATTCACTTCAGGTAATTTATCCAGGTTCACATCGTCCAAGGTCAGGCGATACATCTTAAAGGTCGCTTCATCCCTTTTCTCAATCTCAGCAAAGCGCTTGAGGCGCTCAGCATTGCGGGACTTACGGCGGACGTCTGCTTTAGCAATTTCTTCTTTGCGACTTTCCATATTCAAGGAAACCTTATTCTCCTTCATCCGCTTCTCCACTCGCTCAGTGTCTTCGAGAATATAGGCAAAATCCTTGTTCGCAGAAACTCGCTTGGCGTTTTTATCGGTGAGCATCGTTATGAAGAGATTTTGACGGCTATAAGGGTTCAGATCCTGCGCACGACGAATCTTATCATAATCGAGAGCGTGGTCAGCATACTTCTCGCCAACCTCTAAAGCATCCCTTACCGAAGGCAAAATAATGTCCGGCACAACTCCCAATTTCTGGGTAGAACTTCCAGCAACACGGTAAAATTTCTGAATCGTAAGCTTGACCGCCCCGGCACGCTCACGATTCGCTAGGGGTGGCATGAAGCGTGCAATTTCCAGCGGCTGCTGGACTGTTCCTTTCCCGTAAGTCGAAGATTCACCTACTACGACAGCACGATTGTAGTCCTGTAAGGCCCCTGCGAGAATTTCACTAGCTGAAGCACTTCCTTTATCGGTCAACACGACAATGGGGCCATCGTAAAGTGGCTTTCGGAATGGCGACTTAAGCGGCTCGATATGCCCATTAGTCATCTTGATTTGCACCACCGGCCCAGCCCCAACAAAGAAACCAGTAATTCGACGAACTTCTTCAAGCGAGCCCCCGCCATTTCCACGAAGATCGATTGCCAAACCGTCAATCTTCTCTTTTTTGAGGCGGTCTAAAAGTATTTCCAAATCGCGGGACACGCGAACGTTACGATCCTCAGGATCAAAATAGAAGGAAGGCATCTTTATGACACCAAGTTTCATTTTATCCTTGTTTCTCTTATAGTCGATAATCTCGGCCGTAGTGAGCTCGTCTTTCATAGTCACCTCTTCCCTTTTGATCACAATGATTCGGGTTTCCCCTGACGGAGCTCCAGCGGGCTCAACTTTCAGGGCCACTTCCACACCATCTTCTCCCCGAATCATCTCAACAACCTTATCCAGAGGCATGAACATGATATCCACCCAATCCCCATCATTCTTAGAATCGACCCCGACCACGCGATCCTTAAGCCTTAATTCGCCCTGACGATCAGCCGGGCCATTGTTCACAATCCCTTCAATTTTGGTCGCGCCATCATCCTCGGCTCGTAACAGCGCACCGATTCCGACTAAACGATTCTGAATATTAACCCGAAATTGTTGGAGCTCGCGTGCACTAAAATATTCGGAATGAGGATCGTGGGCACGCGCTACAGCGCTGAGGAAATAGTTGGCGATATCCTCTTCATCTGCCCCTTCGATCGTTTTGAAAAACCGCTCATATCGTTGCGAAATTTTTTCCTTTGCATCTGGCTGGTCCTTCAGAGGATTTTGTTTCCCCTGCTCCTTTGCGCGGCGGGCAATTTCCTGACGGCGCAGAGTCTCAGCAAGGAGGGCCTCCTTAAGCTGAAGCCGCCAAAGGTTTTTTGCATCCTCAGCATTTTTAGGCCAAGCAACATCTTCGCGATCACGTGCGATAAATTCATTGGTTGTGAAGCTGAACTCATGCTTGTCGAGCAGTTGCTCGACCACCGCGGCCCGTTCAATCACTCTTTTCTTATAAACCCCATAGATCTCACCAGCGGCAGCCATCGATTTCTTGCCAAGAAGCATGTTATCGAGTTCTGCCTCATATTTTTCCCTCAACTCAACGACATCACCCTGTTCGAAGTAGAGCCTTGATGGATCGAGATCTCCAACGTAATCATTGAAAATCCGCTTACTGAGTTCGTCATCAAAATCAAGACGGGCGTAGTGGCCGTTTTGAAGAATCCGGGACATTTCTCTAGCAACCAGGTCGAAGGCAGCAGCCTTCGTTGTGCAACTAGGAATGAGCCACAGCGCCAAAACTGGAATCACGAAACGCATAAGAGTTTTTTTCATTAAAATTGGTGGAATTTATTTGAGGCCTTACCGCAGTGGGAGTGTAGTCTACAAGCGACGATCAGCGATGAGATTTTTCCTTTCCTTATCAATTTCTCTGTCGAGCCAATTTCTGAACTCCTTCATCTGCTCAAACACCTCAAAGGTAGAAGAGGAGCGGACTCCAAACGACGTTTTTGACATATCACGGACACGCTCGCTGGGAATTGGAAGAATGCCTAACTTGAGCTCAATTAAAATCGTTTCATTCCCTCTTTTGACCTGTAGAGCAATCGGAGTTTGAGGTGGATTTTTTTGAATCTGCAAGGCAACCTTTGAAGTCAAATCGGATCCTCCCCGGACCTCCCAATTATCAATTTTGAGAATGATATCTTCGTTTTTCAACCCACTCAGTTTAGCGGGAGTCTCTGGGAAAACCTTTGTAATAAGAACTCCATGATATTCTCGGGCCTGCAGACCCTGTCCGAGAGGTCTCGCATTGGGATCCTTTAACTCGGGAGACATGATAATACCAACATAGCCCTTCGGCTTAAAATAGGAACGCTCGAGGAGAGGAATAAGGCGCACCCGAACTTCCGGATTGTCAGTTTTAAGATACTTTTTTAACAGGGCCTCCTTAGCGACTTCATGATTCGCAATCACCCAGTCATTGACTGCCTTTTGGGAGGCTTGGCGGTCTTCAAAATTCTTAGATGAAAGTGAAGCGAAATCGGGTAATCCTTCCGCGCCCACACTACTGGCGAATATCGCAAGAAAGAAGGCCGCGGCGTTTTTCATGTCTTGGGAGACTACTTGTCTAGGTGAACGAATCAATCTCACAGAAACAAAAAACAGGCCTTCAAAACTGAGAGGCCCGTATGAAAAGATGATTAGCCGCTGAGAAACTATCTGCCAATCAAGTTTCCTTCCGGAACCTCAATGACATCACGAACATAAATCTTCACCGCCTTGTGCTCCTGGCGCTTCATATCATACTCATACTTTTTGCCATTACGGTAGAGCCTCACACGATTCACAGCAGCATAGGGTGTCTCCCCACCGGCTCCTTGAATGGCAGAATAAAGAGTCATTCCATCAGTCCATTGCTTCTGGCCCGGAGCGCGAACCTCGCCACCAACAGTATAGAATTGGCTATCTTGAGTTCTCGCATCAGCTCCACTAAAGACCTGGAAAACTGGGTTTGTGTAGATTTCAGCATTTTTGTATTCAGTAGCAATCTTGGTCGCTAGATTTGACTTAGTCAGGCCAGAAACCTTCACTTTCCCGATCATCCACATCACGATGTGGCCGGTAGAAGAGACGGAGTAGGTGGCATCTAGGCGTCCTTTTTCCGAAACAGGAACCCCTATGATTGAGATTTGAAGGGTTTGGCCGTTTCGAATGAGGGTCTGGGCACTCACCGATGAAATACCGAGAAGCACAACTAACAAGATCAGGATTTTTTTCATTCTATTCTAGGATGGGTTGTGGAGCTCACGCTCCAATAAAAGGAGTATTTTTAATAAAGGTCGTCGTTTGACTTGTCGGATGAACTGGCGCTCTTCGGCTCAGATTTGCTCGACTTGTGAGCAGTCATAGCTTGAGGTTTTTGGTTCTCTTCAATATTACTTGGAGCATAATAAGTATAATAACTAGTATAATACTGATACTGGCTATCACTGCGCACATCAACGTTGTTCAAGACAACTCCGATCACCTGACCACCTACATTTTCAACAGCCTGCTTCACTCGCATCAGCATATTCCGAGGAAGCTTCCGATGCTGGACCACAACCATGGTGAGATCGACTTCACTTGCAAGCACTGCGGCATCACTGACACCAAGGATCGGTGGCGAATCAACCAGCACAAGATCGAACCGCTGTTTGACATCCTGAAGAAGTTCTGACATCCGGCGAGAGTTCAAAATACCAGCCGCGTCAGCTGGCAGAATCCCGGAAGGCATAAAGTAGAGATTATCAACCGGTGTCTGCAAAATAACATCTTCAAGAGCCAGGTCCGTGGTGAGGTAGTTAGTAAGCCCAACCGAATTATTGATTTCAAAGAACGTATGAAGACGAGGACGACGCAAGTCACCATCGATCATCAGCGTAGTATATCCCCCTTGTGCACAGACGTATGCAAGATTGACCAAAGTTGTCGACTTACCCTCACCAGCTCCACCTGAAACAACCGTAATTGAGTTATTATCAGGATTTTTTCGATTGAACTCAATATTGGTCCGGAGGATTCGGTACGCCTCAGCATCCGGGCTCATACCACTCTGCTTATGAAGTACTCCAACATCCTTTGGGATAACAGCAAGAACCGGAACCTGAAGATAGCGTTCAACATCCTCAAGGCTTTTTACAGAGGTGTCTAGATGCTCAAGAAGGAGAGCAATCGCGATTCCAAAGATCAAACCTACGCCAGCCCCAAGAAGGAGATTCATTGTGAAATTCGGAAACACCGGTTTCTTCGCTTTCTTGGGTGTTTCGTGGAGGGTGATTGGATCACGTGGCATCTTGAGAAGAATTTCCGCCTCAGAATGTTTGAACTTCATTTCGCGAAGCATTCCCCGAGCCTGCTCGTATTGTTCCTTAGCCTGAGTGTAATTAGTCTGTTTTAAAGAAAGGCTAATAGCATCCTCTTTGCGATCATCTACCATTTCACGCATCTTAAGAACTTGCTTTTCAACCAGGTCAAGTTTTGTCTTTAGCACCTCTTTAAGCGAAACAACTTCCTCGTGGGCTTTTTCCAGTGCTCCCTTCGCACGCTGTTTCATCGTAACCATATCAGGGTGCTTTTGCCCAAGACCTTGCGCTGACAAATCGAGCATTCGATCTACCGCCACACGGTTTTGATTGGCATACGCAGTTACCTGATTCTGAGGGAGATCAAGACCAGCAGCGTAGCTAATTAACTCTTCGCTGGTCAGTTGGACTAGTTTATCAATCTGAATTTTAATCTGATCTGCCTGCGTTTCGAAGTTAGCGAGCTTTGCACGTGCGCTTTGAAACATCGCCTGCTCGCTCATCCCCAAGCGATTTCCAGCACTCCCACCATCAAAATACGGAATTCCATATTGTTGAATTAAGACTGTCAGCTCCTTCCGGTAGTCTTGCACCAAATCACTTTGTAAACGTCTCTCATTATCCAAAGCCAACAGCGCCTTTTTGGCACGGCCCTCTTCGGTCTTTTTGCGCCGAAGAATGTAAGCATCAGCAACAGATTCTGCGATATCTTTTGCATCGCTGGCACTTGCATGCCTCACATTAATTTCAATAAAATCAGTTCCCCTTCTTGGTGTTGTTTCAACGATCCCTTTCAGAATATTCACCACGACATCCATTTCCATTTCCCACTGAGCGGGAAGTTGTGCCATCTCGGCCGCTTTTTTTAGAGTCTCAGGCGCAACAATTGTCTCAAACTCATTTTGTAAATACTGCGCCGTCATTTGCGACCCCGGATTGACTGCGCTTTGCCCTCGGAAGGGGGTAATGGCAATAGTAGATGGGTGAACCTGCACTACGGAAGTGCTTTCATATTTTTCTGGAATCACGGACGTGATCACAGCTGCGGTCATAAAAACGAGAAGAAACGTCAGTAAGATCACGCCATATCGATTCTTTAGAATCTGCCAATAATCAATGGAAGGAGTGGAGTCGATATTTGTTTGATTGCTACCTTGCATGCGAAATCAGGATGGTGGGGTTCCGTCGAGGCCGTGGTTTAGAGACAAAAATCGACCTCCGCAATGAAAAGACACCGCGAAGGCCGAAAATGTTCAGAAATAAATCCTAGAAAGTCTAGAATTGTGTCGAAGCACCGAGGCTGAAGCGATTGCGATCGTAAGAGCGCCCCGCATCAGAAGTGAGATCTTCGAAGTTATATCGGGCGTTGACAAAAACGTTGTCAGTAACTCGCAGATTCACACCTACAAACGCATTCAACAATTCTTCGTCGACCGAAGACGCACCCAAACCGAACGTGCTCACATATAAGTCATTATAATTGAGAGAGGCATAGTTGATTCCACCGCTAAGTGAGAGATCTTCGGAGAGCGAATAGGTCCCGGTGACACCGATCCGGAGAGTATCAGTGTTACTGTAGAAAGCGTTAATGCCGTTATTCAGATTGAAGACATTACGCGCAAAATCTTCTACACCATAACGAACATAGCTTCTGAGGCTAAGCTGCGAGTTGATCGCAGTACGGAAAGAACCCTCGACGTAAGGGCTATTCCCAGAGGATCCATTTTCAACGTCACGCACTTGAGCACCTGCACGAATGACACCCGTCGACTTCTTATTGAAGCGGTGGTCTAAACCTGCAAGAATATAATGGTTTCCAGAATCAGTTACTGCGCCGTCACCTGAAACTTCAGCATTCCGGTAGGTTAGAGTCGCAACGGTGCGATCACTCAGCTGGTAACGAAAATCATTGTAGAGTGTCAGGGTTGACCGATCACCATTAGCAAGATCGTCAAAAGAAATACCGTCGAGGCGGAGACCAGTGTAGGTCGCAAGTCTGTCTGACCAACGGTAACCTACTGCATTATCGGTAGACCAACGAGTGTAGTTTCCGACCTGGCGCTGGGCTTGGAAACCCACTGAATAATCAGGCTCAAGCTCGTAAGTTGCAAAATTCCGGCTTACAAATCGAAGGCGCTCGCTAGAGCGATGAGTCCAGTTAAGATAAGATGTAG